>Ga0114930_10001670_pt1 | contig 20794 bp, 18 predicted proteins | sample AnhtaG_FD_87300 | JGI IMG/M metagenome (GOLD analysis project Ga0114930, IMG submission 87300) | Deep subsurface microbial communities from Anholt, Denmark to uncover new lineages of life (NeLLi) - Anholt_01485 metaG | ecosystem: Environmental > Aquatic > Marine > Oceanic > Sediment | place... | reverse complement strand
GGTCAGGAGCCCGATAGGCTTCCTCAATGCTGGAACGCATGGTAAGCAGCATATTAGTCCCGCAATCCCCATCAGGTACCGGGAAGACATTCAACGCATCAATATCTGAAGCACTCTTCTCTAGCCAACTAGTAGCCGCCGCCAACATTTCCCTTAAATCCTGCCCATTGGCAGACTCAACCTGTCTCATTGTTTCCTACCCTTGCCAAGCCTGCTTGGCTATGATAGTATTATGAACGTATTGTACAATAAATTTACTTGACGGTCAAAGGAGAGGAAATATTGAAGTGCGATTTATGTGGAAAATCACCCCAGTTTGGCCATAGTGTGAGCCACTCCAAACGTCACACCAAGCGTCGCTGGGTGCCTAACATTCATCCGGTTACGATTACTATAGACGGCAAGCCAAAACGACTTAATCTATGCACCAGATGCCTACGCAACCAGCACAAAGCCGCTAAAACTGCATAGTCAATTAGGTAACCCTCCCCCTTTATGCACCCTGAAAAATCCTTGATTTTTCAGGGAACCCGCTTTATCCCCCTCCCGTGATAAGGGAGGGGGAATTGGTTTTGTTAGAGGGATTCGCCCCTCTAAGACTCTCCTTCCCCAATTATCTTTTTAGCAGTGACTAATGCCTGCTCTACCTGCCTTGGGGCAGTGCCACCAACCACATCCTTGGCAGCAACAGACGAGGTTACGGTAATGGAGTAAACATCCTCGCCGAATAAGGGTGAAAAATCCTTATACTCACTGAGACTAAGTTCACCAAACGATTTACCTTTTTCCATAGCGTAGCTCACTAACCTGCCTACTACATCATGGGCGGTGCGGAAGGGCTCCCCTTTCTTGACCAGATAGTCAGCCAGGTCAGTAGCTAAAATATAGCCTTGCCTAATCGCCCGCTCAATATTTACGGTCTTAATGTGCAGTGTTCTAACCATGCCAGTAAATACCTCTAAGCTGGATAGCAGTGTATCTACAGTATCAAAGAGCCCCTCTTTGTCCTCCTGTATATCTCTATTATAGGCAAGCGGCAGACCTTTCAGCGTAGTCAGCAGAGCCATCAGCTTACCATAGACCCGTCCTGTCTTACCCCGCACCAGCTCAGCCACATCAGGATTCTTCTTCTGGGGCATAATACTGCTACCTGTGGCATAAGCCTCATCAAGTTCAATAAAATTAAACTCACCTGAAGACCACAAAATAATCTCTTCAGCCAACCGGGAGAGGTGCATCATAGTGAGACTAGCCGCCGCTTCATACTCTACCACGAAGTCCCTATCGGAGACAGCATCCATACTGTTCTGACTTATCCGGCTGAAGCCTAACTCCCGAGCTAAGAAGTCCCGGTCAACATCGTAGGCAACACCAGCTAAAGCACCGCTGCCCAAGGGCATGACATCAGTCCGCTTGAGACAATCTCTAAATCGGTCAATATCACGCTGAAGCATCTCAAAGTAGGCTAATAGGTGGTGTGCCAGCAAAACTGGCTGTGCCGGCTGCAAGTGGGTATATCCAGGCATAACTACCCCTTTATTGGCTTCAGCCAGACAAATTAGTGCCTGCTGAAATCCCCTCAGCTTGACCAAAGTCTCGGAGATTGCCTCCTTAGTAAACAGACGCATGCTCAGAGCCACCTGGTCATTCCTGGAGCGGGCCGTATGCAGCTTACCACCCACCTCGCCTACCTTGTCTAGTAACCGAGCCTCAATACTCATATGGATATCTTCCAGCTCCGTCTTAAACTGAAATTTACCCTGCTCTATCTCCTGCTTAATCGACGCCAGCCCCTCAGTAATAATTTTAGCTTCTTTGTCTGAGATAATACCCTGCTTAGCCAGCATCCTGGCATGGGCAATACTGCCAGCAATGTCATAAGGGTATAGCTTCCAGTCAAAGGGAATAGAGGCAGTATATGCTTCCACCAACTTATCGACCTGCTTTTGAAAGCGAGCACGTAGTCCTTTTCTATTTTCCCTGACCATAGTTACCCACCTGTGCCTAATTCATCTTATTTTTCAGTCTTGCCCAGGTCACCAATACCCTGTATCTGAGCCTGGGTTCTGACCGGCAATCCCCAAATATGAATGAAACCAGTGGAGGCACTCTGGTCAAACTGGTCACCCTTATCATAGGTAGCTAGACCAAAGCTATATAGCGACTTAGGTGATTTTCGCCCGACAACACTTGAGCTTCCCTTAAATAGCTTCATTCGCACCGTTCCAGTAACAAAACGTTGTGTGCTTTGTACATAGGCAGCTAAATCCTGATGTAGTGAAGTGAACCACAGACCGTTATAGATGAGGTCAGCATACTCCATAGCTACTTTTTGCTTAAACCGAATTTGCTCTTTGGATAATGTCATCGCCTCCAGGGCTTGGTGCGCCTGCAGTAGCACTACTGCTGCCGGCGCTTCGTAGATTTCCCTTGATTTTATTCCCACTAGCCTATTTTCTAAATGGTCAATCCTGCCTACTCCATGTTTACCAACTAGCTCATTCAGTCGCTGGATTAAACTAACCCCGTCCATCTTCTGACCATCAATAGTAATTGGAATGCCCTGGTCAAACCCAATTTCAATGTAACCTGGCCCATCTGGAGCTTTATCGGGTGACCTTGTCCAGGTAAATACCTCCTCCGGCGGTTCCACCCACGGGTCCTCCAGAACTCCACACTCTATGCTTTTCCCCCAGAGGTTCTCATCAATTGAATATGGGCTTGAGGCAGTTATTGTCACCGGGATACCATAGCGCTGGGCATAGTTTATAGTCTCCTCACGGGTCATGCCCCATTCCCGGGCTGGAGCTATAATTTTAAGACCAGGAGACAGGGCATTAATACTCACTTCAAACCTTACTTGGTCATTGCCCTTGCCGGTGCAGCCATGAGCTACTGCTGAAGCCGCCTCCTCACGAGCTGTATCCACCAGTAACTTAGCCATTAGGGGACGAGATAAGGCAGTAGCCAATGGATATTGCCCTTCATAGATGGCATCCGCCTGCAATGCCGGAAAAACAAAATAGTTAACAAACAACTCCTTGGCATCCTTTACTAACGCCTTCACAGCTCCGACCTTGAGTGCCTTTTGCTCAATAGCTGAAAAATCACGCTCGTTCCCCACATCAATAGTTAGCGCAATAACATCTAGGTTATACGCTTCTCTAAGCCACCTGATAGCCACTGAGGTATCCAAACCACCACTGTAAGCCAGCACCACCTTATCCGACATACTAACCCCCTAAATCAAAATATTATCACTACTTAAGTCCAAAGTTTTGTTGTAAAAAACTAATGATTTGAGAACGAACTTGGGGATACCGCCACTGGTAGTCATGTCCCGGTGCTCCTACATGAAGTAGTATATGGCCAGCGTCATCCTGCGATATGCCAAACAAGGACTCCAGGCTGGCGCGGATAATGGTGAATAAGTCCCCTTGACTAAATGAATCAGGGATTATGCCGTTACTCCTCATTATCAGCGACCTGTCTGACACAATGCTATTGCTCCAAAAGGGGGGACCTAGCTGGATACTATAAACCTGTGTGGTATCCCTTAGAATATTCATCACACTTTCACAAATAAGTGTGCCATTACTTGCTCCAGTCAAGATAACCTTGATGCCTGGTATGTGGCTAGTGAGAAATTCTACTCTGGAGGCTAAATCCTTAGCCTTCAGCGAATAAAAACCTACCGCCAGCATAAGTTCACTAAGACGCCCATTTAAAGTGTCGTCTGTCCTATTGTGGTCCAGCATCAGTGAGGTGTAGCCCAAGCTAGCCAGTTCAGACTCAATACCAGTAACAAAGCTCTGCGCCTCAGGAGAATCCCCAATAAGAGTCCATCCCCAGCCACCTGAGTTAAAAAACATAACAATATCTTTATCCTTAGCCACCACATACGTAGCTAGTAGCTGGTTTATAAAATCATGGCACTCTCTCTGGCCATCGCCAAAAAGCTCAGTGGCTAATCTGGCAGCATCGTCAACTATAGACTGGGGCACAGCCGACAAATCCTGAATTGACAGGGAAGTACCTCCGGTCTCGGCCTCAGAAGTTATTGCCGGCATCATCAGCGAGGGGACCAATATCACAATGGCCAGTGATAGGACTACCGTTAAGGTTACTATTATCTTAAGTTTCCGAACCTGAGTCGCCATCTCAGTCCTGTGTCCTTTCATCTCTAGCTAACAATGCTGGATAGTACTTCATGTAAGATGTCCAATGCCTCATCAACCTCGCTGTTACCAATAATGAGTGGGGGCATAAAGCGCAAGGCATTGGGTTTGACTCGGTTAACCAGCAAACCTCTATTAAGACAAGCCTTAACCACTGAGTTGGCCATATCACTACTAAACTCCATAGCTATCAAGAGTCCACGACCCCGCACCTCAGTGATGAACTGGAATTTCTGTTTCAGTCGCTCCAGGCCGGCAATAAAATACTGCCCCACTCTCTGGGCATTCCCGGCAATATCATTATCAATAATAAATTTTAGTGTCGCATAACCGGTGGCACAGGCTACAGGGTTACCCCCGAAGGTGGAGCCATGCTCCCCGGGCACAAAAACAGAGGCTCTATCCTTAGCTAGTATAGCCCCGATTGGCATGCCACTGGCTAAACCCTTAGCCAAGGTCATTATATCAGGTTCAATACCATATTGCTTATAGGCAAAGAGTGTCCCGATTCGACCCACCCCGGTCTGAATTTCATCCAAAATAAGTAGAATGTCCATTTGGTCACACCAAGTCCTTACTGCAGCCAAGTAATTATCGTCAGGCAGGTTGACTCCCCCCTCGCCCTGCAGTGGTTCTAACATGATGGCGCAGGTTTGACTGGTAGTAGCCGTCTTAATAGCTTCAATATTATTATACTCCACATTGACAAAACCAGCCGCCAGGGGAACATAGGGCTGTTGAAACTTTGGTTGCCCCGTAGCTGCCACCATAGCTAAAGTACGACCATGAAAGGAACCCATTGCCGTGATAACCTCATAGGCTCCATCCCGGTAACGCTTTCCATACCGCCGAGCCAGCTTCACTGCTCCTTCACTAGCCTCGGCTCCACTATTACAGAAAAATACCTTGTCTAAACAGCTATTCTGAACCAGGAGCTCCGCCAAGCGAATCTGGGGAATAGTATAGAACTGATTTGAGGTCTGAATAAGTGTATGGGCTTGCTCTACAATTGCCTCAACAACCACCGGGTGACAGTGCCCTAAACTATTGACTGCCCAGCCAGCGACAAAGTCTAGGTACTCTCGTCCATCCTCATCCCACACTCGTGCCCCTTCTCCCCTAACTAGGGTTACCGGGAGACGTTCTACAGTGTTCATAAAGTATTTGTGTTCCAGTTCCTGCCAGTGACTCATTTTCGCCAACCTTTCCGAGCGCTTCTTTTCTCCTTCCGAAAAACTACTCTATTTTAAATAAGGCGGCATCCGCTTAGGCGAGACCACCATGTATAGCTCATATAAACATAGTTGTCTGACTGCACTGCTGATACCAATGCCATGTCAAAGAAAACCAATGGCAACTCAAGAAGAAGGCCTGAGCTAATACCATACCTCGCTATTTTAAGGGAGTAAAGATTGTGGTTAATAAAGGGGGGGGACATTGAATGTGCTATATTTACACCGTTTCTGCCATCTGAGAACGAGCTAGATGGTGTCCTAGCTCATCCCTTCATCATCCATTTCTCCTTTTCTACACCCCCAGCAGTTCTCTAGCTTTATCTATTGCTGACTGTGCATCGACTGCATAACCGCCAGCCCCTATACTATCTGCGTATTCTTGGGTCGTTGGAGCACCTCCTATCATTGTCACCACTTTTAATCCCTCTGTGTTGACAGCCTGTATTGTATCTGCCATTGCCGTCATCGTGGTAGTAAGCAAAGCTGACATAGCCAGCAAGTCAGCTTCCTGAGCTTTAACAGCCTCAACGAATTTCTCTGGAGCAATATCAACCCCTAAATCATGCACTTCAAACCCAACATTTTCCATCATCATGGCTACCAAGGATTTTCCAATACTGTGCACATCACCTTTCACCGTACCAATAATAACTTTACCAATCGGCTTGATACCACTCTTGGCCATTAACTCCTTGATTACCTCCATACCAGCACGCATCACCTTTGCTGAAACTAAGACCTCGGGAATGAAAGCTTCGCCCTCTTTCCACATCTGCCCAATAACATTAATTCCATTTACCAAGCCGTTATCCAGTATCTCTTTTACTGGATACCCCTCATCAACTGCCCTTTGAGTGAGCTCTTTTACCTTTGCTTCAGACTCAGCTTTAACCACAGCTTCCGAAATCTCTTCCAACACAGAAACCATCTTTGTTTTACCTCCTAGATTGTTGACACTCGCGCTTTTTTACCTGTTCTACTTTTATCATTTCTGCCATGCCTTGTCAAGCCACCTGCAGGAGATTGCTGACCAATCTACAAAAGTCGGGTGAAACACCACCACTACACAATGCGGGACTGTACCCCTTTAGCTACATGCCCAGGGTTCATCTTTCAGAGTATTGACATCATAAAAGTGGCAAGACAGAGCCGTCACCATAGCCGACCGAGAGCAAAAGCGTGCACAAAGGTTTTACCTAGGCTAAACAGCCTGAATTGTGGTGCCACCGCCACCACCTTCAACTTCCCTGAGCAAGGCATATGGCCGCCTGCCATCTATGATGCTAGTCACCGAAACGCTAGCCAAGGCTCTCAGGCAGGCTCTAATCTTGGGAATCATCCCCCCTGAAGCTACCCCTGAAGCCACTAAAACCTCTGCCTCGGCTGGTGATAACCGAGGTAGCAACCTACCAGATTGGTCACAGACGCCAACCACATCGGTTAAGAAGATAAGCTTTTCGGCACCAATGGCGGCAGCAATTTCACCAGCCACATCATCAGCGTTAATATTGAGCCCCATCTCACGTGCCCCTGGCACAGGATGAAGACTAATTGGAGACACCACCGGCATATACCCAGCCTCAAGGAGTAGTTCCAGCGGTGTGGTGTTGACCTTGGTCACCGTGCCAACATAGCCCAGCTCCGCATTCTTAATACTAGCCTGAATCAAACCGCCGTCAATACCGCTAATGCCCACTGCCCACCCACCACGATTCTGGATACTGGACACAATTTCCTTATTGACCAGGCCAGCGAGCACGGCAATCACCACTTCAAGCGCCACCTGGTCGGTTACTCGCTCTCCACGGACAAATCTGGTAGCTAAACCCTGTTTTTCCAGCCACTTGGTTATCAGCTTACCGCCGCCGTGGGTGACAATTATCCGCCTACCCTGCTTCTGCAGAGTAACTATATCATCAATACTGGTATCCTCAGGGCTCAAGGCAACACTACCTATCTTAACCACAATCACCTTATCCAACTTATTACTCAAATTCTCTACCTCTTATAAGTTTTTATTTTGTAACCCCATCCCCCTTAATCCCCCTTCCCCTTAACAAGGGGAAGGGGGAGGATAATTTCTTTAGAGGGGCTACGCCCCTCTATAACTCCCTTGATTTCTTCCGTATTTCGTCCTTCTCCTTTTCAATTTCTTCCTGTTTTGCCAACTCTCTTTTTTCTTCCTGTTCGACCTTCTGAATATGCCTCTCAACTCTTTTGTTTGTTCTTTCTACTAGCTGCCGTGCAACCTTTTCATAGTGTGCAATATCCTCGCCCAACCCAAAGATTAAGCGCAATTTATCCCCAATGACTTTTATTTCCCTTTTTGGAGAGTAGAGGGCATGCTCCCACTCATCTTCAAAATATCTGACCCATAAAGTATCAGGTTTGTCAGAAAGATTGATATAGAATGCATAGGCTTTTGGAAATGCACTATCTTTTTCTACTGTGTCCTTGTCAACACTAACAATCTCAACACGTTTTAGCTCTTTAGCCATTTTAGAACCTCCTCATTAAGTTGTGTACTGGCTATTAATAGTTACATATTCCTCAGACAGGTCACAGCCCCAGGCGGTAGCAGTAGCTTCGCCCAGGTTAAGATGCAGGGTTATCGGCACTTCGCTGCCACTTAATATTCGCTTGAGACCACGCCGGTTAAACGGCAAAGGTTTACCCGCCCTTAACAAACAAACCTGCCCGATGCAAAGGTCAATCTTTGATTCTACTACCTCTACACCACTCCGCCCCACCGCAGCTATAATCCGCCCCCAATTAGGGTCACTACCATGTACCGCTGCCTTCACCAGGGGTGAACTTACTACTGTCCGGGCAGCTAACCTCGCCTCAGCCATGCTAGGTGCCCCACTAACGGTAACCTCAATAAGCTGGCTGGCGCCCTCACCATCCCTGGCAATACACTTAGCCAGATAGATGCAGACCTGGTCAAGAGCTTGTTGAAAAGTATCAGCTAGCTGGCTAGTTGGTGTAATAGACTCATTCCCAACTACACCGTTAGCCATTATGAGCACCATATCACTCGGGCTGGTATCACCATCTATAGACACTAAGTTAAAGGAAATATCCACCGCCCTTTGCAGTGCCAACTTGAGAAAATCTATGTCCACGGCGGCGTCAGTGGTCAGGAAACAAAGCATGGTCGCCAGATTAGGATGAATCATTCCCGCGCCTTTAGTTACTCCACCAATGGTAAACCTACTGTCCCCAGCCTTGACAGCTACCGCTATTTCCTTGGGAACGGTATCAGTAGTCATCATAGCCCGCGCCAACTCATGACCACCATCTGCAGAAAGAACAACCTGGTCTATACCAGCTTTTATAAGCTTCATCGGTAACAGTTGACCAATCACCCCGGTGCTGGCAACCAGAACATCCTCGGGGGCAAGCCCCAGGCTTTTAGCGGTTAGCTCTGCCATCTTAGCCGCATCAGCAAGACCTTGCTCACCGGTGCAGGCATTAGCACAGCCACTATTGACCACTGCCGCCACCGCCCTCCCCGATTTTACCTGCTGCTGACACCAAACTATCGGTGCTGCCTTAATCCGATTGGTGGTAAATAAGGCGGTAGCCACACACGGCACTTCAGAAAAGAGAATGCCGAGGTCTAAACCGCTTTTAGCCTTTTTATTTATCCCGGCGTAGGTAGCACCAGCGCAAAAACCCCGGGGTGAGGTAATGCCCCCCGAGTCAATAAGTTCAATCTTGGCTTCCATTTATTAAGACTATAGCATACTAAACATAGCTAAGACAATGTGGTAAAATACTTAAAACCGGAAACACTTTGAAAGGAGATATCATCAATGGAGCTAAAGACAGTCTATTTTGAAAACCCTGGCAGTGGGAATACTGATGAGGTACTTGGCATCGCCAGGCGGCGGGCAGAGGAACTGGGTATCAAAACTATAGTGGTGGCATCCACCAGCGGTAATACCGCAGCAAAGGCTATGGATGTCCTCCAAGGATTAAGGGTTATCGTGATAACCCATGTTACCGGCTTCCGTGCGCCCGACACTCAGGAATTCACCGAGGAGAACAGGCAAATAGTTGAGAGCAAGGGGGGAGTGATACTGACTGCTGCCCATGCCTTTGGCGGAATCAGCCGCGCCATGCGGAATAAGTTTAATACCTACATCATTGGCGATATAGTTGCTAATACCCTGTATATTTTCGGGCAAGGCTTGAAGGTAGCCTGTGAGATTGCCCTGATGGCAGCCGATAGTGGGCTGGTACGCACCGATGAGGACATTATTGCTATCGCTGGCACCGGGCGAGGAGCCGATACCGCAGTTGTACTCGCTCCAGTCAATACACGCAACTTCTTTGACCTCAAGGTTAAAGAGATTCTGTGTAAGCCCCGTTTGTAATTTTTTTGATACGGTGAGTCTTATTAGCCCCCTCCCCTTCAAAAGAGGGGGGGAAGCTATTTTTGAAGGGGCTTTGACATTAAGCAACGGGTAGGCCACATCGCTATTGCTTTCCGCCACTACCCGGTGAAATACTCCTGTACTTCGGTCTTTGTCAGATAAATCAGAATAAGTACCCCGATGACGGTACCAACCGGAACCCAAAACAGACTGAGGGCAGCATGAACAATGCTCAAAATCCGCCCCCACTCCCTTCCCCGAAGTAGCCCTATGCCGCCCATCAGGGCTAGGATGAAATAAGCTACCATTACCAGCAGGACGATACCCAGGACAATGATAGCAATGCCACCCATTTGAGGCATATCCCACATACCCCATCCTCCCATCATCCCATCCCACCACATCCAGGGATAGGCAAAGAAGAAAACGGAAGAGACGGCAGCTATGCCGATAAGGATTCCAAACGCGCTCAGGAACATCCAGACAGCTATCAGTACTAGCAGGTCAGGCCTTTTCATTACTCTTACCTCCTTGTATGATGCCTATTCTAGGGTTAGAATAGCTGCCTGTCAATGGGGGTGCCTCTATTGGTTATCTACCTCACCCCCTTTATCCCCTTCTCCTTCAAAGGAGAGGGGGAAATTGTTTTTTGAAGGGGCTAGTGCCTCTTAAAGCTACCCTTTGATGAATGAGCTGTATGGCAAAGGGTAGCAGATGGTGGTAGAATAGGGATAAGTGTAAGATAGTAAAAGGAAGGCCACGGACAGGAGGTGTGGAAATGCCATCAGAGGGAGGTCCCTATCTCCAAATAGCATGCTTTTGCGAAAAGGTGATAGAAGACAAGAGAGGAGTACTTTCCATCATAGGTATCATAGATACCCTAACTACAGAGGCAGCAGGCCTTGAAGCCCCTGAAGAGATGCCTCCAGTAACTAGACAGCTGAATCTTGTGCTAGCATTAAAATCAGGAACTGCTCGCGGGCGCTATCAAATAAAAATTACGCCAGAGTTACCTTCCGGCCTTTGCCTAGACTCGGTTATATTAACTGCTCACATGGAAGGAGGCGAGCGGGGGACAAACATTATCGCTAATATGCCATTTACTTTTAGTCTTGAGGGGCTATATTGGTTTATCATCCATTTAGGTGATGAGGTACTAACTAAAATGCCATTTAGAGTGAAATATTCTCGTTCTATTGTGGGACGGCCCCCGGAAATCCAGCCCTAACATATGGCATGCCAGGCATTGGTGGAGTGATTGGTTGATTAGAAGCACTCGTACTAATTACTATATCAGTCTCAGGGTACTGAATTCTAATAGTATTATGCTCCCGTATAAATTCTTGAAGCAATTCCTTAAATTCGCCTTCAGACTTCAAACCAGAGCCAATCTCTATCAAACCAAGTTCGATGGTAGAAACCAACTCTTCCGTATAAGGAGAAGTCACCAGCATAGGCAATCTAGGAACATACCAGTCCTCCAAGTTGCTCAGGCTAATTATACCATCGATATATTGAAAAACTTGTTCTTGAAATTCAGAGGTAAACATGTCTACACCTCCCAAACAGTACCCAATTAAATGGGTCAACAAAAACATTATAAGACATTTCTTTAATTCTCGTCAACATTGGAATAAGGCTAAATCAGGCGAATTCACTACACGTGTACTGAAAAGCAATCATGGGAATTATAAGTCTAAAGGAGAACCCTATTGTACAAAGAGCCAATACGTCGTTTACTTAACAAAAAATGGTGAATTTGTAGCATCAGTGCATCAGTATCTACGGCCAGATAGTAGTCTCGGTGCTAGTGGTAAACCAGACCCTAAAAGAATCTTAGTAAATGGTGAGATATTGGCTGTAAGAATACAAAAGAAAAGAGGCAAAGCTAGAAAGGCCTGTTAGTCATCTTTAGCTCACCTCTCCCGTCCCATGTCATTTCTCCCTCGCTTTCTTTTGCAGTTCGTAGAGCTTGGTGAGGGCTTCCAGTGGGCTCATAGAATCAATGTCCAGCTTCTCAAGCTCTTCTACTATCGGTGACTTTTGCCCCAAGAGAGGCAATTGCTGTGGCATCATCTCTTTGGGTCGGCGGCGACCCCGGGATGGCTGTTTAGCCAAAGCCTGTCGGCTATCCGCCTCTAGTTCCTCTAATACCTCCTGAGAGCGGTGCAACACCGATTTGGGCAGCCCGGCTAGCTTGGCCACATGAATACCATAGCTCTTATCAACACCACCGGGCACAATCTTATATAAAAAGACGACCTCCCCACCCTCCTCGGCTACCGCCACATTAAAGTTCTTCACCCGCGGCAGGAAACTGGCTAGCTCCACCAATTCATGATAGTGGGTGGCAAACAGCGTCTTCGCCCCAAGCTTAGGATAGTTGTGGATATACTCAGCAACGGCCTGGGCAATGGACAACCCGTCATAGGTGCTGGTGCCCCGCCCAATCTCATCAAGGATGATTAGTGAGCGAGGGGTGGCATTATTTAGAATATTAGCCGTCTCCACCATCTCCACCATAAAGGTAGATTGACCGGCAGCTATGTCCTCTCTTGCCCCAATTCGGGTAAAGATACGGTCGACCAAGCCGATAGTAGCTGAAGCGGCGGGAACAAAGCTGCCAATCTGGGCTAAAAGCACAATCAAGGCCACCTGCCTTAAATAGGTCGACTTGCCTGACATATTGGGACCAGTGAGAATGATAAGCTGGGCATCATCGTTGGATAAATAGATGTCATTGGGGATAAAGCTAACGTCAACCAGGCTTCTCTCCACCACCGGGTGGCGTCCTTCAGTAATGATTATCTCCTTATCGGTGGTCAACTTGGGTCGGACATAGCTATAACGCAACGCTACCTCAGCCAAGCTGGAGAAGACATCTACATTAGCTATGGCAGTGGCCACTGCCAGGATTTGCTCGCTGGCAGCCCCTACCTGATGACATATCTGGCGAAACAGACTAGCCTCAAGCTCAGCAATCCTCTCCTGAGCATTCAATATCAATGACTCATACTCCTTTAGCTCCGGAGTAAAGAACCGTTCACCACCCACCAGCGTCTGCTTCCTGATGTAGTCCTCAGGCACCTGACCCAGATTGGGTTTAGATACCTCAATATAGTAGCCAAAGACCTTATTAAAACCTACCTTCAACGATTTAATCCCGGTTCGCTCTCGCTCCTGCCGCTCCAGGTTAGCCAGATATTGTTTGGCATTCTTGGACATCAGTCGCAGGCTATCCAGGTCCTGAGAAAACCCCGGCCTGATGACACCGCCCTCATCTAAACTAGCCGGCGGTTGGTCAACTATAGCCTCGGCAATCAGGGTAGCAAACTCAGGACAAGGCTTTAACTCATCCCTCAACCAATTTACCGAGCTACCACTATTACCAAGGCATTCTCTCAATTTAGGTATTATTTCTAGACCACGCCGTAATGCCACCAGTTCACGGGGGGCAGCAATATTGCCCCTCACCCGATTAATCAACCGCTCCAGGTCAGCCACCTCACCCAGCAAAGAAATAGCTTGGTGGCGAGTCAGTGTGTTACTGAAAAACCAATCAATGGCATCCTGACGCTTAACTAGCTCTGTTATGTCAAGAAGCGGTTGACCCAGCCACCGCCGCAACAACCTGCCACCCATGGCTGTTCTAGTTATGTCAATGACTGACAAGAGTGAGCCACCGCTACTTCCCAAGCGACTGCTGTGGAAGAGTTCCAGATTTCTTTGCGTCTGCTCGTCCAGTGCCATAAATGAATCAGCCGAGTAGGTAGTTAGCCGTGTCAGTTGCCCCAGAGTCCCTTTCTGCGTTTCCTGAAGATAGTGAATAATAGCCCCCGCCGCCCGCATTGCCAGGAATAGATGACCACACCCATAACCATCAAGGGTAGCTACGTCAAAATGGTCAAGCAGTGTTTGCCGGGCGACTTCCAGCTCAAACCTGTAATCGTCAAGGCGAGTTACCGGAGCAGTTAGGGACAGGCTGGATAACTCTGAGCTATCGGCAGTAATAACCTCGGAGGGTCTAAGTCGTTCCAGTTCGGTAGCTGCTCGCTCCAAGGCAATCTGGGTAGTGGCAAATTCACTGGTTGTTATGTCAATATAGGCCAGCCCCACCACCTCATCACCCAAAACCAGGCTGGTTAGATAATTATTGGCCTTGCTGTCAAGGAGGCTGGGTTCAACCACCGTGCCCGGAGTTACCAGACGGATAACCTCACGCTGGACTAAACCCTTTGTTTCACCTGGCTTGGTCACCTGCTCACAGATAGCTACCTTGTAACCGCGATTGATTAGTCTAGCCAGATAGTTATCCAGAGCATGATACGGAATGCCAGCCAGAGGTACGCGATGTCCTTTACCCATTTCCCTGGATGTAAGAACAATCTCTAGCTCCCGGGAAACAATCTTAGCATCATCATCAAAGGTCTCGTAGAAGTCTCCCAGGCGGAAGAAGACAATCGCCTCGGGATACTTTCGCTTAATCCTGAGGTATTGCTGCCGGATAGGTGCTGAGCCTTCTTTCATCTTTAGTCCGCAAAGCCTGTGTCATGCATCATACGCATAATGTATTAAAAAGAATGAAGCTCTGCTCTCTGATTAAAAGAGCAAAACAAGCGGCACCACAATAGCTATCAGCCCCGTGAAAATGACGACGAGCATGAAGAGGTTGTATCTAGTATTGTAATTGCTTAAAAGAGAGGCATCATAATACCCTTCCACACCCCGGTCTTTGTACATCTTGAGCAGCCCACTTATCAGCTTCACCCTTGTTTGCCTTCCTTTTATCAACCCAATTTCTACGACGAAATTGACCACTATCACCAGAGCCACAAAAGTGAAAAACCTAATCCATGTAGTAGCATCTCGATTTGACTCTGAAGCGACGGCCCAATTAATACCGAGAGCCAACAGGTTAAGAAGAATGGCTGTGAGGATAAAAATCGTGTCCGTGCGTGTGTTCTGCTGGAGTTCTGTAATAATATGCTCATGAACTCGCTCAATCATGTATCCTCCTTATAATCTAAAAGCATTATAAAAGCTTGCGTTGCTGCCAGCTTGTGTAATTCTACAGCCTGCCCAAGTAGTCGTCAAGGAAGGAGATTATTATCTACCTCACCCCCTTTATCCCCCTCTCCTTCAAAGGAGAGGGGGAGGATATTAAAAAAGAGGGGCTTCGCCCCTCTTAGACACCCTCTATAAACAACCATGACAAGGTTTGCACGCAGTGGTATGTGGTATAAGTGGTATAATACTAATTGGTATGAATAATGAACTATCTGGAGAAGAATTTTTTGCTATGAAGAGGGATTTTTCGCCACTCCTAGTTCACCTTACCAGAGATGGTGTGGATGAAAGTGGAACCCCATGCGTGCCTGCGAGAGAAGTTCTGGATCAAATACTCGATGAAAAAACGTTGAGAGCATTTAGCTATAACCATTGCCTATTTGGCCCAAACTTAGAATCCCAAAATAGCTCTTTGCAGGATAAATTTAAGGTTGTCTGCTTCACTGAGACACCTATTGACCAGATAGAAGTACTGACAAAACCATTACGGGGAAGAAAATTCAAACTTGAACCCTATGGCTTAGTTTTTAACAAGAAATATGTTAGAGAGCGGGGCGGTAATCCTGTATTCTATGCAACCAAAGAAATCGCAAAACCACTTTGGGACTTATATTGGCCACTACGCGGTAAAGCTGTAAAGCAATCTTCTGAGGGAATATGTAAATTATTAGCTCTAGTAACGCTATGTGATGAAAGTAGCGATTGGCACTGGGAAAGAGAATGGCGGATTGTAGGTGACCTAAAATTTGAGCCAACCGATATCTATTGTGGCTTATGTCCCGAAGCAGAAATATCATACTTCGAAAACAAGCATGAAGTCATATTTATCGATCCAACATGGAGCATTAATAAGATATTGGATAAGTTAGTAAATTTATCGAAGAAAAAAGACCAACTTCACTTGCCCTCGGATGATATCCCCTTCTAGCCATATAGCTTAGAAATTACATTCCATTAAATCATAGATTTGCTAAAGATCCTATCCCCTCAAATACGCATCTATATCGGCGGCGGCGTGGCGGGCGGCGCCCATAGCGCTAATCACCGTGGCTGCGCCAGTAACAATATCACCACCAGCCCAGACCTTATCTTTCACCGTCTTACCCGTCTCCTCGTCAGCAATAACGATGCCTCGTTTACCGGTCTCCAGACCTTCAGTAGTAGAAGCAATAAGGGGATTGGGGGTGGTGTCAAGACATGGGAATAACTTGGAATGTTTTACTGAAGTCAGTAGAAACTTGACGCGGACTTGACAGCGTGGTATAGAATAGTATAAGGTAGTGAAGCAGGAAAAACGTTTACGTCTTATATATACAGAGCATGCCCGTGAACAAATGCATGACCGTAGAATTTCAGAGGCAGAGGTAGAAGCATGCTGGCTTGAGCATCATACTACTTATCTAGACAGAAAGGGTAACCCAAATTATATTGCAGACGTTCAAGGTAGACGCATTAAAGTTGTGGTTAAGAAACAAAACAATAGGGTGATTATTACAGTAGCAGATTAGGGGGTGTTGCAATGAAAATGAAGCATGATAGAGAAGCAGATGCTATTTACATACGTTTTAGTGATGCTCCATATGCATATGGCAAGGACTTAGATAAAGAACGCCGCATTGATTATGATACTAATGGCGAACTTAGGGGCGTGGAATTACTTTGTGTCAGTGACGGTGTAATTACAGATGACTTGCCCCATCGCCTTGAAATAGAAAAGCTGCTTGAGGAACACCATATCAAAATCTTTGCCTAAATTAACGTTTGTAAGATATAGCAATGGTCAAGCAAATAGATACCAAGAAACTATCCTTTTTATTTATCCCCTCAAATACGCATCTATATCGGCGGCGGCGTGGCGGGCGGCGCCCATAGCGCTAATCACTGTAGCCGCGCCAGTAACTATATCACCACCAGCCCAGACTTTATCTTTTACCGTCTTACCCGTCTCCTCGTCAGCAATAACGATGCCTCGTTTACCGGTCTCCAGACCTTCAGTAGTTTGAGCAATAAGGGGATTGGGGGTGGTGCCTAAGGCGACTACTACCACATCCACATCAATGGTAAATTCACTACCTTCCTTGACAATCGGGCGGCGCCGGCCGCTTTCATCAGGCTCACCCAGCTCCATCTCATAGCACTCCATACCAATTACCTGGTTACGTTCATCGCCGAGAAATCGCTTGGGATTGGTCAGCAGCTTAAACTCAATGCCCTCCTCCTGGGCATTCTCCACCTCTTCCCGCCGAGCTGGCATTTCTGCCTCAGAGCGCCGGTAGACAATATAGACCTTGTCAGCACCAAGCCTGAGGGCACACCTAGCTGAATCCATAGCCACATTACCGCCACCAATTACAGCTACCCTTTTGCCTACCTTCACCGGAGTATCATACTCAGGAAACTTATATGCCTTCATCAGGTTGACACGAGTCAGAAACTCATTTGCCGAATAAATGCCATTAAGGTTCTCACCGGGGATATTCAAAAACATAGGTAACCCAGCGCCAGTTCCCAGAAAAACCGCATCGTAGCCATTATTCAGTAACTCATCTATGGTAACAATCCTGCCCACCACTGAGTCCAGTTCAAGCTTCGCCCCTAAAGAGGTAACATAGTCAACCTCAGCCTGGACAATATCCTTAGGCATTCTGAACTCTGGGATGCCATACATCAATACTCCACCGGCGACATGAAGCGCCTCAAAAATGGTAACACCATGCCCCAGCTTAGCCAGGTCAGCAGCGGCTACCAATCCGGCTGGACCGGAGCCAATCACAGCCACTCTTTTGCCTGTCGGTGGTGTTGGGTCTGGCACTGAGCTGGCTGACCCCATATTAGCCTGCTCCCAATCAGCCACATAGCGCTCCAAACGACCGATAGCAATCGGCGCACCTTTCTTAGCCAATGAGCATACGACTTCACACTGTGTCTCTTGAGGACAGACTCGCCCGCAGATACCAGGCAGGGCGTTCTTACTTTTAAGTATCCTTACCGCTTCAGGCATATTGCCATCACGTATCGCCTGGATAAAACCAGGAATGTCAATCTCTACCGGGCAGCCGGCAACACAAGCGCGCTTAGGACACTGAATACAGCGGTTGGCTTCAGCTTGAGCCTGCTCAGCACTATACCCCAAAGCAACCTCATTGAAGTTTCTCGCCCGTATCTTTGGGTCTTGCCGGGGCATTGGTACTCGGTTCAAATCAAGTTTTGGCACCTATGCTTACCTCCAAACACTATTCATCAATGAGTGCTGCCCTGACGCTGCCACTGCTCAAAGGAAAGCTTCTCCTCATCAAGGTAAGTGCGTTGGCGGGCAAAGAGCAAATCCCAGTCTACCTGGTGTCCATCAAAATCGGGGCCATCCACACAGGCAAACCGGGTCACACCCCCCACCACCACCCGACAGCAGCCACACATACCGGTGCCATCAACCATTATCGGATTTAGACTGACAATGGTCTTAACGCCAAAGGGCTCGGTGGTCTTGGCACAGAATTTCATCATGACAGTGGGCCCGATAGCAATGACTCGGTCAATCTTGTTCCCCTTCTCCAGTAGCTCTTTAAGCGGCTCGGTTACCAGCCCCTTACGACCATAAGAGCCATCATCGGTAGTAATTATCAGCTCATCACTAGCCTGGCGTAGCTTGTCCTCCCAAAAGAGCAGGTCTTTAGTCCGTGCTCCCAGAATTGCAATGACTTTATTACCCTTCTCCTTCATTGCCTGGGCAATAGGCTTGATAACGGCCACGGCAAAGCCACCAGCTACACAGACTACCGTGCCCAGTTTCTCAATGTGGGTAGGTATTCCCAATGGCCCAACAAAATCAACTATATAGTCACCCGTTCCCAGTGTGGCTAAACGATGAGTGGTGGTGCCTACTTCCATGAAAACAATAGTAACGCTCCCCTCTTTCTCATCCCAGCCAGCAACTGTCAATGGAATACGCTCACCCTTCTCATCAATTCTGATGACGACAAACTGCCCTGGCTTAGCCTTTTTAGCCACATTAGGTGCCTCAATCTTAAACAGATGGATACCGGGCACCAGGTCCTGTCTTTCCAATATCTTATACACCTACTTTGGCCTCCTCAGGAGCTTCTCTGGTTTTAGTTGGGGGCAATGGCACTGGTGGGATTTGCAACCTAACACCACACTGGAAGCAGCGCTTGCCTTCGGCAATGGCGGCTTGCTCATCCAGACCAAGCTCCACCTCAGTGAAATTACCCATCCGCTGTTTTACGGCAAGACATGGCATCTCAACACGAGTCCGGTCAATGAAATCTTCTTCCTTACCCACGCACATATCAAACTGTCGCTCTGTGGTTAATACCTCGTCAATAACCCCCTCACCACCAAGATACATATCAATTGAAGTGGCTACCTTTCTACCAGCAGCAATAGCTTCTATTACCGAAGCTGGACCACTAACGGCATCACCACCAGCCCAAACCCCAGGTCTATTAGTAGCTAACGTCTCACGATTAACCTGGATGGTATTACCCCGACCTACCTTCAGGTTAAATTGGTCTGGAACATCTGGATTCTGCCCGATAGCCGCTATTATAGAATCAAAGTTCATGGAAAATTCGCTCCCTTTGATAGGCACCGGTCGCCGCCGTCCACTGGCGTCAGGTTCACCGAGTTCCATACGAATGCAGGTTAGCTTTAATCGGCTGCCATCCTGGCTAATTTTTACCGGAGCCGCTAGATAAATTATGTTTATCTTTTCCTCAAGCGCAGCTTCAACCTCCTCCGGGCTGGCGGGCATCTCGACCCTGGTGCGACGGTAAATAATAGTAACCTTCCTGGCACCGAGACGAAGGGCGGTGCGAGCACTGTCTATAGCTACATTCCCACCACCGATTACGGCCACCTCATTTCCAGGGTCAACCTTCTCACCAAGGTTTATTTTCCTTAAGAAGCTGGCACCATCTACTACACCTGGACTATCTTCCCCCTCCACCCTCATCTTCATGCCGCGGTGAGCTCCCAGAGCCAGGAAAACTGCCTCATAGCCCTGCTGGAAAAGACCATCAATAGATTCAATTCTAGTATTGAGTTTTATGTCAACCCCGACTTTCTGTATCTCTGCGATTTCGGCATCCAGTATATCTTCGGGCAGGCGATAATCAGGAATGCCCACGCGCATCATGCCTCCAGCTTTGGAAAATTCCTCAAAAACAGTGGGTGAATGCCCTAATTTAGCTAGGTAGTAGGCTGCGGTTAGTCCGGCTGGTCCTGAGCCCACTATAGCCACTTTCTTACCGGTTGGCGGCAACATCACCGAGAGTTTCTTCCACTCACCGCTGTCACAGTCAGCAACAAAACGCTTAAGAGTCTTAATGGAGATAGGCTCATTTAGCTTACCGCGGCGACAAGCTTCCTCACAGGGATGAATACAAACCCTTCCCAGTACACCAGGGAAAGGAACCTTCTCCCTGATTACGGCCAATGCTTCAGCAAACTTGCCTTCACCAATAAGATAAACGTAGAGAGGAACATCTATTCCAGCGGGACAGGCATAGTGGCAAGGGACAACCACTGCCTCACGGTCAATTCCCGGTTCCCACTTGGCTGCTTTGTCCATAAGTGCCCCGGTGGGACAGACCTCGACACAGGCACTACAGAATCTGCAGCCTGAACCGATGAGTGATTCGCCGTTAGCTGGCGCTGGCAAGCGTTCGCCGTTATGCTCAACCATGGTGACTGCCCCAATACCCCTCACCCCCTCACACATCCGGACACACCGGCCACAACTGATACATAAATTGTAGTCCCTATCAAAAAGGGGGTTATCGGTATCTACCGGTAAATTCCTGTAGCTATAGGTGAACTCCTCTTCTCCCAGACCAACGTAGTCAACCACCGCTTCCAGCTCACATGTCCCATGCCGGGGACAGAGCACACAACGGTGGGTTACTGCCACATT
>Ga0114930_10001666_pt1 | contig 20812 bp, 16 predicted proteins | sample AnhtaG_FD_87300 | JGI IMG/M metagenome (GOLD analysis project Ga0114930, IMG submission 87300) | Deep subsurface microbial communities from Anholt, Denmark to uncover new lineages of life (NeLLi) - Anholt_01485 metaG | ecosystem: Environmental > Aquatic > Marine > Oceanic > Sediment | place... | reverse complement strand
TTGACGGTCTTCGTCATGTAGCCGGCAATCGGTTGCTCGACATCGTCGGCCAGCACCCACTCACCGCTGATCCGCAGCCGCACCTCCGTCCTCTGCGGCCGACACACGAACCCCACGGCCGACGCGCTGCGGACAATCGCCTGGTGCAGGATGCGCTCCACCTCCCGGTTCGCCCGACGCCCCTCCTCCGAACCGGCCGACAGGCGCTTGGGCAGGTCGTCGTATCCGACGAAGATGATGTCTCGGCCGACGCCCGAGACGGGGCCCATCTCCTCGTCGAACGGCTTGTGGCCGGCCAGGCGACGCCGGATGCGACCGTAATGCTCCGGCGTCAGAACACGCAGCGGCGCCGTCACCAGGGCGTTGCGATGCTGCACGTACGCCATCGAGGCCCCGACGAACAGAACCAGCCCCAGCGGCAGGCCGACGTAGTACACGGGAACCAGGATGGCTACCGCCAGTCCGGCCACCCCGCCCCCCAGGATCACCCCGCCCCAGACGCCCGGACTCGTGCCCACAAACCGCGTGTCGAGAAAGGCCCAGTCCATCACATAGAAAACGGCCACGGCAAACGCCAGCAACACGATGAACTTGAGGACGCCCAGAATCGGAAACACCGACCCCGGCGCCCGGGGCGCCTCGATGCCCGTCGGGTGGTACGTGCCGGGCAGATTGGCCGGGTCGAGCGCGGCGGCCGCCGGCTCGGGCGCCGCGGCTCCGGAAGCCTGCTCGGCGCAGGTGAGGCCGGCCGACAGCAGCACCGCGCCGGCCGCCAGCAGGGGCAGCGCACGTCGAACGCGACGGGGTTCAGCGCGGCGGCCCGTTCGGACATGCCTCATCGCAGGGCCCCCCGTTTGACGTCGACGCCCCGGATGGCCATCTTCAGCGCCTCGGGGCTGGGCGCCGCCTCGTACGCGTCCTTCGGGGCGATCCACTCCTCGCGGACCAGGCGCACCAGGTCCTGCGTGAAGTCGTGCATACCGACGTCGCCGCCGGCCGCGACGACGCTCGGCAGGTGCCCTTCGTCGCCGTCGCGGATGGCCTTGCGGACCGTCGGCGTGGCCAGCATCACCTCGGTGGCCGGCACGCGGGCCACGTTCGGGTCGGCGGCCGGCACGAGTTTTTGGCAGATGACGGCCACAAGACTGTGCGCCAGCGACTCGCGGAGCACGTGGTGATCGTGCGCCTCGAACAGGTCGAGGATGCGCGTCACCACTCCCGGCGCGCTGGAGGCGTGGACGGTCGTAAACACGAGGCGGGTCGTCTCGGCCGCCCGAAGCACGCCCTCCACATCGTCTTTGGTGCGCATCTCGCCCACCAGGACCACATCGGGATCCTCGCGCAAGAGGAACTTCAGCGCCACGTCGTACGACTCCACGTCGGTCCCGATCTCGCGCTGGTTCACGAACGCCTTCTTGTCCTCGAACAGGTACTCAATCGGGTCCTCGATCGTAACGATGTGGCACCGGCGGTGCGAGTTGATGTAGTCCAGGCAGGCGGCGATGCTCGTCGACTTGCCCGTCCCGGTGACGCCGCTGAAGATGATCAGCCCCTCGCGGACCCCGCAGATCCGTTCGAGCGTCTCCTTGGGCAGGTGCAGTTTGGTGAAGGTTTGGATGTCGCGGCTGACACGCCGCGCGGCCACGCTCGTAACCCCACGCTGGCGATACACGTTGACGCGGAACCGGTCGCCGGATTCCATCTCGTGCGAGAAATCGACGCTGCCCACCTCCAGGTACAGGCGGTGCGTCCGCTCGTCCATGATCTGGCGCGCCAGTTCCAGCACGTCGGCCGGGCCGAGCGTCGCGAGGTCCGTCACCTCGACGTTGCCGTCGATACGCAGGATGGGCGGCTGGCCGACCTTCAGGTGAAGGTCCGACGCCCGGCGCGAAAGCGCCAGCGTGAACAGCGCCTTCATATCCATGTGCCACGACTGCGCGTGATCGGTCATGGTCGTCCTGCCTGTGGCCCGATGATAGCCTACAGCGTCGGCGTGCCGCCGACGGCTAAACGAAACGGCACCGCGCCGCGTTTCATCGCGCCGCGTTTAGCCGTCGCCGCCCCGAAGGAGTACGGCGACGGTCGTTACCGCCCGCGCGCTAATGGGCGTTCGGTTCGACCGGCATCCGCACGGGCACGCCGGCCCTTTCCATCGCCGCTTTCGTCTCAGCAATGGTGAACTGGCGGTAGTGGAAGATGCTCGCCGCCAGCGCCGCGTCGGCCTTGGCGCGCGAGAGCACCTCGACGATGTGCTCGGGCGACCCACACCCGCCACTCGCGATAACCGGGATCGTCGTGGCCTCGGCCACGGCCAGCGTCATGGGGATATCGTACCCGTCCTGGGTGCCGTCGGCGTCCATGCTCGTCAGGAGGATCTCGCCGGCGCCCAGCGCCTCGACCTGCTGCGCCCAGGAGACGGCCTCGCGGTCGGTGGGCACGCGGCCGCCGTTGATGTGGACCTTCCAGACCTCGCGCCCGTCTTCGGTCACGCGTTTCGGGTCGATGGCCACCACGATGCACTGGCTGCCGAAGCGGTCGGCGGCGCGGCGGACGACGTCCGGGTCGCACACGGCGGCCGAATTGATCGAGACCTTGTCGGCCCCGGCCACGAGCAGGGCCCGGATGTCGTCGAGCGTCCGGATACCTCCGCCGACGGTCAGCGGCATGAAGACCTGCTCGGCCGTGTGGCGAACCACGTCGAGGATGATGTCGCGCCCCTCGTGGCTCGCCGTGATGTCGAGGAAAACGAGTTCGTCGGCGCCCTCGGCGTCGTACCGGGCGGCCACTTCGACGGGGTCGCCGGCGTCCTTCAGGTCGAGGAACCGGGTCCCCTTGACCACGCGGCCGCGGTCCACATCGAGGCACGGGATGATCCGTTTCGCCAGCACAGGCGCGCGCCCCCACCTTTACCGGGCGGATTATACGGGCCCCCCCGCAGTGCCTGCAAGGGAAAGCGCCCAAGCGGGCCGCGGCGGCGGTCCGGTCTTTAAGATGGCCAAGATGACCACGTCCCGGAGGTTGGCCATCTTGGCCGCTTGAAAGCCGTGGCATCCTCGCGCGACGGCAAGGCGGCTTTTTCCTTGAAACGCGGCCCCCGGCGGCAGCATAATCAGGGAGTCGTGGCCGGTAGGTGCGCGCCCCCGAAGGGCCGGCCACAGTTCGACAGGAGGGTCCCATGACGCCTGAACTGACATCGCACGCACGCGAGGCGAGAAGCGGGAAGTCGTCCCGTCGTCTGGCGACCGCCATCCTGCTTGCCGCTGCCCTCGCCCTGGTGGCCGCCGGCTGCGAGGACCAGAGCCTGAAGTTCAACCGGGCCGGCCTGACCGCCTACCGCCAAGGCGACTACACCCGGGCGCGGGCCGGGTTCGAGGAGGCCATCCACCATAACCCCGACGTCGGCATCTACTACTTCAACCGCGGCATGTGCGAGCAGGCCATCGGCAACCTGCCGGAGGCCGTCTTCAACTACGAGATGGCCACCAAACTCGACCCCAAGATCATCCAGGCCTACAAGAACGCCGCCACCTGTCACATCCAGATGGGCAAGCCCGAGAAGGCCCTCGCAATCCTCGAAGACGGCACCCGGGCGAACCCGTACACGGGGGAGGCCTTCATCAACCTGGGCAAGTTCTACGAGAGCCGCGGCGACATGTTCAACGCCAAACTCGCGCTCGCCAAGGCCTGGGCCGCCGACCCCGAAAACCCCGCCAGCCACCGCGAGTACGCCCAGATCCTGATCCGCACCGGCGACCGCGAAAAGGGCATCGAACACCTGAGGAAGAGCCTGGAACTTCAGCCGATTCAGCCGCACGTCTCGGCCCAGGTCACCGAACTCGCGCCGCCGGGCGACCAGTTGCCGCCGCCTAAGCAGCAGACCGAATGACCACGCGACGTACCGCCGCGCCCCGTTGTGCCGCCGCCGATACCGCCGCGCCCCGTTGTGCCGCCGCCGGTACGGCGACGGTCGTTGCCGTTGGAGCGCCGCCGGCCCTTCGCGTCGGCGTGCCGCCGACGGCTAAACACAACGGCCCCGCGCCGCATTTCGTCGCGCCGCGTTCAGCCCTCGCCGTTGCGCTCCTCGTCGCGCTCGCCGCCCCTGCCTTCGGATGGAGCCGCGCCGGCCACGCCCTGATCACCGAGGAGGCCGTCGAACGTCTGCCCGAGCCGCTGCGGGGGCGGTTTGCCCAGGAGTCGGCCCTCGGGCGCCTCAAGGACGCCTCGATCGCGCCCGATGACTGGGGCAAGAAGGGGTCGGACCACTACCGGCCCGACGAGCAGCCACGCCACTTCCTCAACATCGACGCCCTGACCGACCAGCCGTACCCTTTCAAGGACTTCCCGCGCGACCGCGCCAAGGCCGCCGAGCAGTTCGGCGCCGACGCGCTCGCCCGACACGGCAGCGTGCCGTGGGCCGCCGCCGATGCCCTCTCGCGTCTGACCGACGCGCTCACCGCCAGCCGCACCGATGCCGTCTTCCGCGAGGCCGGCATGCTGGCCCACTACGCCGCCGATCTCCACATGCCGCTGCACACGACGGCCAACTACGACGGACAGGAGACCGGCAACCACGGCGTCCACAAGGCGGTCGAGGTCGGCCTGGTGGCGCGGTACGAGGACTTCTATCGAAGCGAACTGCGCCGCGGACGCCGGCAGGAGGCGTTCCTCGACGACCCCGACGACCGCCTGTTCGACTGGCTCACCGCCGCGCACGGGCGCGTGAAGCCCATCCTCGAAGCCGACTCCGTCGCACGCCACCGGACCCGGTACAACCCGGCCCAGCACCCCGAGGACCTCGACGACGTGGCCTCGAAGCGCGCGCGGCCGTACTACGAGACGCTGCGGCAAGAACTGAAGCGGCGCGGGTCGCCCGAGGCCGCCGCCATGCGCGACGCCGCCGCCCACCTGGCCGACCTGCTCTACACCGCCTGGGTCCGTGCCGGCAAGCCGCCCGAGCATCCTGTGTCGCCCGAGCCGCAGGAGGAGCCACAGCCCATGACGCACTACCTCATCTTTGCCGCGGCCGCCGCCCTGCTGCTGTCGCTCCTGTGGTCGCGACGGCGTCCCCCCAAGCCGGACGGTGCCGGGCCGAACCAGACCCCGCCGGGTGAGTAGCCCATGCCCGAAGACCCCACGACGTTCGAGGTCGTCTCCTTCGGCTGCAAGGTCAACCAGGCCGAGGGCCAGGCTCTGGCTGCGCGCCTCCGCGCGTTCGGTTTTGTGGAAGCCGACGCCGGCGCCCGCATCGCGATCGTCAACACGTGCGCCGTGACGGCCGAGGCCGCCCGCCAGGGACGCCAGCGCGTCCGCCGGGCCGTCCGCGACGGGGCCGCCGTCATCGTGACCGGCTGCGCTGCCCATCCGGCTGCCGGCGCCGGTGCGCTCGGCCGTCTCGACGGCGTCCGCCTCGTCGAGGCCGACAAGGACCGCGTCGTAGAGGCGCTGAAACGTGAGGGCCGCTCGGCCCGACCACGCGCGGGGCAAGCCCCGCGGCTGACAACGACCCGCAGTCGCGCCATGCTCAAGGTCCAGGACGGGTGCCCCGACGCGTGCGCCTACTGCATCGTGCCGCTGGTGCGCCCGGTCATCCGTTCGACGCCGCCCGAGGAGGCCGTGCGGCAACTCGAAACGCTCGTGGCCGAAGGCTACCGCGAGGTCATGATCTGTGGCATCCACCTGGGCCTCTACGGCGCCGACCTTGCGCCGCGGACCCGCCTCGTGGACCTGCTGGAACGTATGCTGACGGTGCGGGGCCTCGGGCGCCTGCGTCTCTCGAGCATCGCCCCGCTGGAGGTGACCGACCGGCTCCTGGCGCTCATGCAGGCCGAGCCCGAGCGGCTGTGCCCGCACCTCCACGTCTCGCTGCAGTCGGGCGACGATGGGGTCCTGGCGCGGATGGGCCGCCCGTATACGACGAGCGAATTCGCAGGCGTGGTCCGCCGCATCCGCGAGGCGCTGCCGCTGCCGGCCATCACGACGGACGTGCTGGTCGGCTTTCCGGGCGAGACGGACCGCGCGTTCGAGAACACGCTCCGGGCGTGCCGTGAGGTCGGCTTCTCGCGGATTCATGCCTTCCCGTTCTCGCCGCGCCCCGGCACGCCCGCCGCCGCGATGCCCGACCCCGTGCCGCGCGAGACGATCCGCGCCCGCCGCCAGGCCGTCTCGGCCCTCGGCGCCGCCAGCGCCGCCGCGTACCGTGAGTCGCTCGTCGGCCGCGCGGCTCGCGTCGTCCTCGAAACGCTCCACCCCGACCGCTCGGCCGAGGGCCTCTCGGAGCGGTACGTCCGCGTCCACGTCCGTGCACCCCTCCCCGCCACTGCCGCCCGGCGCGACATCGTCCCCGTCCGGCTCCTCTCTACTGCAGACGACGTCCTCGAAGCCGAGGCCGACTGACGCGCTGCTTGCATCCCTGCCGCCGGTTCGCTACAGTCTCGGGCATGTCTGTGCGCGAGATGACGCCAGCCGGCGGACCGGTGTGCGGCACGATTCGGCCGCCGGGGTCCCGGAGCATCACCAACCGGGCCCTTGTGGTGGCGGCGCTGGCCGACGGCGAGTCGGTCCTGGAGGCCGTCGGCCTCTCGAATGATACGCACGTCTGCGCCGAGGCCCTCCGGACGATCGGCATCGACGTCGAGGTCGATGAGGCCGCGCGGCGCATGCGCGTCTCGGGCTGCGGCGGCCGCGTCCCGCCCGGGCCCACCGAGATCGACACCGGCGAGTCGGGCACCGCCACGCGGTTCATCACGGCCCTTGTGGCAGCAGGAAGCGGCACGTACCGCATCGACGGGGCGCCGCGGATGCGCCGGCGACCGATCCAGGACCTGCTCGACGGCCTGGCGGCCCTCGGCGTCCGGGCACGCAACGAGGCGCGCACCGGCTGTCCGCCCGTCATCATCGAGACCTCGGGCCTGGCGGCCGGGACGGTGAGCCTGAGCGGGGCCGTCTCGAGCCAGTACCTCTCGGGGCTGCTGATGGCGGCGCCGATGGCGGCCGGACCGGTCACCATCGAGGTGACGGGGCCGCTGGTCTCGAAACCCTTCGCCGACATGACGGTGGCCGTGATGGAGGCCTTCGACGTCGAGGTCGCTCGCGACGGCTACGCGCGGTTCGAGGTGGCGGCGCCTGCCATCTACCGGGCACGCACTTACGCCGTGGAACCCGATGCCGCCAGCGCCAGTTACTTTCTCGCCGCCGCGGCTGCCACCGGCGGGCGGGTGACCATCGACGGTCTGACGCGCGCCAGTGTCCAGGGGGCGGCCCGCTTCTCGGACGTCCTCCGCGAAATGGGCTGCGAGGTCGAGTGGACCGACGCGGGCGTGACCGTGACGGGGCCCGAGCGTCTGTCCGGCATCCGGATCGACATGAACGCCATGCCCGACATGGTGCTGACGCTGGCGCCGCTGGCGCTTCTGGCCCGCGGACGGACGGTCATCGAGAACGTGGCGAACCTGCGGGTGAAGGAATCCGACCGCCTGGCGGCCCTGGCGACGGAACTGGGGCGGCTGGGGGCCAAGGTCGAGGAGCATCCGGACGGCCTGTCGATCGTGCCGCCGAAGACGCTTCAGCCGGCCGAGGTCGCCACCTATAATGACCACCGCATGGCGATGGGGATGGCTGCGGTGGGCCTGGCGGCGCCCGGCATCCGCATCGCGGACCCCGAGTGCGTCGCCAAGACGTACCCGGCGTTTTTCGAGGATCTGGAGGGGCTGGTCGCGGGCCAAGCGAAGATGTAAGTCGTTGCAAGAACGTGACTTGCCGCATCATGCTTGCACCGGGTTCGAGCCTTCAGCCAGGAGTCGCCTGAGGGTGAGCGTCGCACGGAGAGTCAGCCTGGTCGTCTTGGCACTTGCGGCCGGACTCTGCGCCGGCTGCAGCCGGGGCTGGCGCTGGGGCGGCAACCAGACGCGCCGCGACGTCTACGTGAACCTCATGACGCCGGTTCAGCGGTCCAAGTACCTCTACCTGGAAGCCACGCGGCGGCCCGTGAGCCTCAGGCTGGCCTACCTTCAGGAGATTGAGGTTTATCAAACGTGGGCCGAACAGCCGAAAACAGTACAGGACGCCATCTTGCGCCGCGAGGTGCTGGAAGGCATGACGCCGTTGCAGGTCCAGATGGCTTGGGGAATCCCCGAAGAACGCCGGGACGGAACCCTCCCGGCCGAACGGGCCGCCGGGCACTCCAAGATCATCTGGGAGTACGGCATACGGACTCAGACGGTCGGCGGGAGCAGTTATGAGCGAAGCGTGTGTTTCTTCGACGAGCAGGTCCTGTGGGTCCGTTCCCCCCGCTGAAGCCCGTCCCGGCGCGCCGCTGCGTCTGCTTCTCGTCACCGACCGCACCGAAGCTGACACCGACTTTGCGACCGTTTCCGATCCCTCGCGGTTCTCCATCGCCGTCGCGGCCGACGGCGCCGTGCCGGAGGAGTTCGACGCCGACGCCGTTCTGATCGACCTCGTGCCCGACAATCCGGGCTCGTTCGAACGGGCCATCGAGGCGGCGGCGCATCTGCGCGAGACTCCGACGCCTTGCCTCGTTCTGAACGGGCGTTTGCGGCGCGAGGAGCGCATCGCCCTGTACCGCGCGGGCGCCGTCGGGTTCGTGGACGCGGGCGACGACGGCGAAGAACTCGCGGCACGGATCGCGAGCCTGCTCGGGACGAAACGGACGGCGAGCCGGGCGCTTCAGCGGCTGCGCGACCACTCGCGGCACTTGGACGAGCAGTTGCGTCTGGCCCAGCGGCTGCAGATGGACTTTCTGCCGCGGCGGATGCCGGTCCTGGGGACCGTGCGCTTCGCCGCCCGGCTTGAGCCTGCGGCCTGGGTCGCGGGCGACTTCTATGACGTGTTCCGCCTCGACGAGCAGCATGTCGGGTTCTACGTGGCCGACGCCGTGGGTCACGGCATTCCGGCGGCCCTGCTGACGGTGTTCGTCAAGAAATCGCTCCAGACCAAGCGCATCCACGGCAACGAGTACGACCTGATCCCGCCGGAGGAGGCTCTGCGCCTGCTGAACGCCGATATCCTGTCGGCCGAACTCCAGGAAGCGCCCTTCGTTACCATGGTGTACGGCATCTACAACGAGGCGACGCGCGAGTGCACCTACGCGAGGGCCGGCCATCCCAAGCCGCTGCTGCTGGGCCCGCAAGGCGACCTTCAGCAACTCGAAGGCGAGGGGCCGCTCCTGGGGATCTTTCCGAATGCGGCGTTCTCCACCTGTCGCCGACGCCTGGAACCGGGGCAGCGGCTGCTCCTCTACACCGACGGGGCCGAACGTGTCGAACCCAGCCGCCATTCCAGCCCGGGGCGCCTCTTCGAGATCATCCGGACGGCGTCCCTGCTGCCCCTGGAGGCGCTTCTGGACTCGATCCTCGACGCCGTCCGCGGCGCCACCGGCGGCCATCGCCTCGCCGACGACGTGACCCTGGTGGCCCTGGAAGTGACGGTCGGCGAACACGACGAGTGAGCCGCAGCCGGCCCGCCCTCGCGACGTGGCGTTTAGCCGTCGGCGGCACGCCGACGGCGATCCAACGGCAACGGCCATCGCCGTACGGCGACGGCTAAACGCGCGCGGGCCAACGCCTAAACGCGGTGCCGGCCGCACCATCCCGCCGACGGCTCAGGGCTTCTCGATCAACTCGGCGGCCGCTTCGCGAAGCCGCCGCAGGGCCTCGGGGCTCACGCGGTCGTAGTGCGGTGTGCCGGCGTCTTCGGGGTGCGTTTGGCGGACCGTCCCGCCCAGGTCCACGTAGTGGTCAACGAGTGCCCGGATGCGGCCGGGCGTGAGGCCGCGTTTGCGCCGCAGGAGTTCGAGGTACTCGACCGTCTGCTGCGCGCTGCGGTATGCCTTAAGGCGCATCGAGTGGCGCACGGTGCGCGACCCGTCCGGCCCCTTCGCGAAGATGAACAGCCCCAGTTGGTCGGCCACCGTCATGGCCGAGCCGCTCTTGTTGACCGTCTGCCACGGCAGGACACCCCACGCGCCGTCGCGGTACGCTTCGAGGACCCACGCCTCGATGGTGCGATTCGTCTGCTCGACCCGGTTGCTGGTGCCGTAGACCCAGATGCGTTCGCCGGTGCGCCCGGCCCGGTCGGCCACCAGGCGTGGGTACGTGCGGAAGGCGGCGCTCGAGACGACCCACAGGTCGCACTTGCCGAGGAGTTGGCCGCGGTCGAACTGCGGCCGCGAGATGTCGATCCGGTACTCCAGCGCCGTGCCGGGCACGGCGCGCGTCGCCCGGTGCACCAGGTCGCCGTAGTACGCCAGGGCGCGGTAGTCCCAGTAACTGACCGGCTCGTCGAGCGTCCAGGGCGCGCGGCGGGCATCGCCGCGCTTGGTCTTGTTGTTCAGGTAGATCTGGAAGGCGGTCTTTCCCCAGCCTTCGCGCTTGGCCGTCTCGAGGAAGTCCTTCAGGATCGCCACGAACGTGTCGGCGTACTCGGGCCGGGCCTTGAACGTCTCGTAGGCGTCGAGATGGCCGCTCCAGAACGCGCGGACCCGCAGCGGCCACGACTCGTGGAACGTCAGGTAGAACCCCGGCGCCGGCACCGGGCCGCGATGGCCGTCCCGGAAGTGGCTGCCCGACAGATACGGCCCGAAGACCTTGACGAAATCGTCCCAGTACCCCTTCGCATCGCCGGCCTTGACGGCGTTGTAGCGGGCCTGATCCATACGGCGGCCGTCGGCCATCAGCATGTTCATCGACGACTTCACAGACCGCGGATCGGTCGAGCGGTGGCCGTAGGCCAGAATGTTGACGTGGGCGCGGTGGTCGTAGGCCACCTCCTGCAGGCGATAGAAGTCGCGGACCGTATCGGGCAGGCCGTAGGCGTTCATCTCGCAGGCGAAGGTCACGTCGCGCGGAATCGCGAACGGTCGCACGGTCAGGCGCATGGGTAGCGTGCGGCCGTCGGAGAGGGTGAAGGTCCCCGCGACCTCGCGCTCGGCAAAGTCGAACGGCACGAACACGTCCACGCAGACGGGCGTCGCCTCGCCGGGCGAGAGGGCGATCTCGCCTTCGAGCGGCACAAGGGGATCCGGAATGCGGCGGCCGCCTTCGGCCTGGACGTACACGGCGCGCCACAGGTCGGTCCGCAGGCCCGGCATCTCGCACGTCACCTTGACCTTGCCATCGCCCTTGACAAGGGCCTGGAATCCGACGACTTCCCCCCGCGCGGCCGCCAGGCGGATCGTGCGCCCATCGAAGACGGCGTTGCGGCGGGGGTAGTCGGCGGGGAGCGCATCGACCGGCTTGCCGGCGGCGTCGTACTTGTCCTGGAGGGGGATGACGGCCAGGCCGTCGGGCGGCGCGCCGGCGGTCGTAACGTCGTGCACCGTCGGGAACCGAAGCGCCAGCGGCGCGGGGACCGCGGCGTCGAGCGCCGCCGGGGCAGAGCGCTCGCCCGTGCGGCTAATCGTGACAACCTCGATGCGGACGGAAGCGCCCGCGCGCAAAGGCAGGTCGCGAATCGAGATGACCTGCCGCTCGCCGGGCCGGACGAAGGGCGTGTTCCAGCGTCCGAGCGGCGTGCCGCCGGCGGTGACGTCGTAGGCGAAGCCGCGCGATGGCGCCTGCAACGCGAGGCGCAGGGCATCGGCGTCGCCGACGATCTTGAGTTCCCTCGGAGGCTGGGGAACCGGCGCGGGGCCGTCGGCGAACTCGACCTCAAGGTACGGCCGCGCGCCGGCCTGCTCGCGCGCCGAGATCGTCGGGTTCCGCGAGTAGTCAGCATCCCACTCGTGAAGCGTCAGGCCGTAGGCGGCGCCGACGGCCAGCGCGTGGACGAGGTCCGGTTCGACCTTCCAGCGATACCACCCGTCCTTGACGACGCTCGGCGCCTGGCAATGGAGCGAGAACGCGTTGCCGCCCGTCACGGCGGGAAAGCGGGCGCCAGGGTAGCCCCAGCCGTCGCGCGGCCCGGCGCCGGAGGTGAGCGAGTTCGACTTGCGTTCGTCCCACGGGGCCATGAGGGTCGAGATCGTCAGGCCCGCAATCTCGGCCGTGCCCTTGCGCGCGACGAGCGTGGCTGACTTCACGAGACGTCCCATAAGCGCCGCCCGATCAAAGTCCATCGCCACCATGTGCTGGTTGCCCTTGATGCGGATCTGGGAGAGGCGGCCGCCGTTGATCCGCCACTCGTTGCTGACGAGGACGATGGAGTTGTCGCGCGTGGCCTCGACGCGCACGGTGTCGGCAGTGAGGGCGGGCATGCCGCCCACGGCGATCACGAAGCACAGTGCGGTGACCATTCGCATCGGCGCTCTCCCTGCTGAGGACCTCGTAAGCGTACTCCGCGGGGCGGTGGCGTCGCAAGATAATGACCGGGCGCTTCCACCGGGGCGGGCTGTCGCGGTAGAATAGCCGCATCCCTGTTGGGGGGAAGTGCCGTGCGGACCGTCCTTCCTTTCGCCGTCCTGACATGGTCCATCGCGTGCGCCGCCGGAGCGGAGGAGCCGGCGAGCACCGTGGCCGACAAGCCTGCGCGGGCCGCCGAAACGCCGACGTGCGAGGCGGTCGCCGGCACGTGGGTCCTCCAGCAGGTGTCCTCGGAGCAGCAACTGCGGCAACTTGCGCCGACGGTCCTGGAGCCGGCGCTTGCGACGCCCGGCATCACGGGCTTCTGTCTGCGTGTGCCGTGGAAGGCGATTGATGCGGACCTCGCGCTGCTCGATGCCGGACTCGCGTTGGCCCGGCGGCACGGGGTGGCGTACTCGGTGCGTTTCATGGCCGGGCGGCACACGCCGGCGCGGGTCTTCGAGAAAGGCTGCCGCCACTACCTGCGCCGGGGCGGCGACGAGAAGGTCCCCGCGCCGTTCCTGGCGGACGGGTCGCCGAACGGCGTCTTCGAGACCGAGTACCGTCGGCTGACCGAGCGGCTCGCCCGCTGGTGCCGCGCGAGCGGCGTGCGGCTGCTCCACATGGCCTGGTACGGGCAGGACTGGGCCGAACTGAATCACGGCAAAGAGGTCCGGGCGCTGAAGGGCTACTCGTACGAGAATTGGCTGCGTGCCCACACGCGGCTCATCGACATCGCGCTGGACGTGGCGGGGCCGGACCTGGCCGTCGAGTTTCCCTTCTCCGGCTACGGTCCCCTAACCGAGGCGGCGATGGACTTCGCGGAGCACGTCCTGAAACGGATCGGTCCCCGGGATGCGCGGTTCTTCTTTCAGGCCAACGGCTGGGGACCGAAGGGAGACTGGGGCGCCCCCACCGCCCGGACCGAAGCGGCCTTCGACCGCGTCTGGGCCAAGCCCCTCCTGCACGGGCAGCAGGCGATCCAGCCCGCCGATTTCCAGTGGCAGGCCCTGTTCCGGCTCCTTCGCGAGAACCGCTCGACGTACTGCGAGGTGTACGCGCCGAGTTTCACGAAGAAGAACCGGGCGGCGCTGGCGCGCGAGATCGCGGCATTCCGCGAGCACTGCCGCCGGCAGACGCGGCCGGGCACCGCGTCATCAGACCAGTAAAAGGAGACCGCCATGCGCCAGGTCGTCGTGTCCGCCGGCCTTCTGGTTGCCGCCGCCTGCGCGGCTGCGGCCGAGGACACGGTGCGGCCGACCGAGGTCAAGGTCGTGCCGAACTTCCACGCCGCCAGCGTGTACGCCTTCTTCGACGGCGACGCGAACCGCAACGCCACCGTCCGGATGGAGTACCGCGCGGGCGGCGCCGAGGCGTGGCGCGAGGGGCACCCGCTCTCGCGCACGGGGCTGTCGAAGTCGTACGCGGGCGGGCGCTTCGCCGGGAGCATCTTCTATCTGACGCCCGATGAGCCGCTTGAGGTCCACGTCACGTTCGACGATCCCGACGGTCTGGCCGACGAGGCGGTCCGCTGCCTCACGGCCCAGACGCGCACGCGGAGCGACTCTTTTCCCGCCGGCGGCGGCAAGACGTACTACGTCAGCCCCGACGGCGACGATGCGAATCCGGGGACGAAGGAGAAACCGTTCAAGACGATCCAGCACGCGGTGGACGTGGTCGAGCCGGGCGATGTGGTTCAGTTGTCCGCCAATCCGTTTGCACGCGATGTGCCTTGCCGTGAGAGCGTGACGATCAAGCGCTCGGGCCGCCCCGACGCGTACATCACGCTGTTGGGGACGACGGACGTCGTCCACACCGTCGAAGACGGCACAGACCACGAGTGTGTGTGGTGCTACAAGGTGCGGAGCCGCCTGATGGGCGACGTGATGCCAAGAGGCCAGTGGGTCAGCGCGGGAGAGCGCCTGTGGACGGTGGAGGAGAAGCGCCGCGTCGGCACTGTCACGATGCGCTTGATACTGCCAATAGAGGCGGCCTGGTTTCCGGAGACGCGAATCTACCACCACGGCTCACTCGACGAGTTGAAGAAGGCGACGGCGCCGCTCCTGCCCGGCTGGTGGCAGGATGAGAAGGCCGGCAAGGTGTACCTGCGCCTGAAGGAGGGCGACGTAAGCCCGGACGCCTACACCTTCCGCCTGGGTGTTCTGCCTTTCGGGCTCAGGTTTGAGAACGCCTCGCACTGGATCGTCGAGAACCTCGACTTCGAGGTCTTCGGCGGCGGGCCGTACTCGCGCGGCATCGAGGTGCGCGGCGGGAGCGACATCGTCATCCGAAACTGCACGTTCGATACGATGCGCACCGGCGTCAGTATCCGCAACCGAGCCGAGCGGGTCCTCGTCGAGCGCTGCACCTTCACCGACACCAGCATCTTCGACTGGCCGTGGAAGGCGTGCAAGAGCCACGACGTGGAGGGAGCGGCGGTGAGTCTGGCGGCCGGGCCGGGGTGCGTCGTGCGGCACAACACTATCCGCGGCTGGTTCAACGGCATCGCGCCGGCCACGTGGGGCGACCTCCACAACGACGCCGTCAACTCCGACATGGACATCCACCACAACAGGTTCACCGAGATGGGCGACGACCCGATGGAGCCCGAAGGCTCGTGCATGAACGTGCGGTTCTGGCACAACGAGACGTTCAACACGCTCCAAGGCATCTCGATCGCGCCCGTGACCGTGGGGCCGTGCTACGTGGTCCGAGATCGATACGTCAATTTCAAGCACGGCGCGGTGAAGGTGAGCGTCGATTCGGCGGGCGTCGTGTTCCTGTACCACATCCTGGGGTGGCAGAACCGCCCAAAGCGCAACTCGACCAGCGTGTGCGGGCCGTGGGACAACATGCACTTTCGCAACTCCATCCTGCGCTCGACGCGGTACGCGGTCGAGGACGCCCAGAAGCACCCCATCGGCTGCTCCTTCGACTACTGCTGCCTTTACAGCACCGCCGAGGGCCAGTGGGTGAAATGGTCGGGCCGGCGGTACCTGAAGATGGCGGACCTGGAGCGCGCCGAAGGTTTCGGCCCGCACAACGTGCGAGTCGAGCCGTACCGGGCCATCAAGATCGAGCGGCCCGAGGGACTGGCGGAGGAATTGATCGACGCGGGCGTCCGCATCCCCGGCATCAACGACGACTTCAAGGGCCGAGCGCCCGACATCGGCCCGGACGAGGTGCGGTGACGCGACCGCCTGCGCCAAAGGTCGCGGCGCGCCGCGTTTAGCCGTCGCCGCCTGCGGCAGGGAATGGCTGTACGTGGTCAAGCCGCTGCCGGGAGCGGCGGTAGGCCGATCGGCCGACAGGCGTGCGGCTACTTCACCTTCGGCCGCAGCGGAAGGCTCGACAGTTTGTACGTGACGAAATGGCGGGCGATCTTCTCGGCGAAACCCTCGATGAGGTCCTTCTCCTGGCGGCCGGTCTCGTCGGTCACGGCATCGGGCAGGGCCTCGGCGGTGACCACCCGCGCCGCCGCCAGAAGCGGCCACACCTGTTCGCTCGTCTCCGGGGTGACGATCCGGACCGCCGCCTCGGCATAGCCGCTGTACACGTTGGAATGGGGGCTGTCCTTCAGGCGAAACTCGAACAGTTCCACGTGCAGCACCAAGTCGGTGTTGAAGTACCGGCCGACCTGGGCCACCGACCACTGCTCGAAGCGGCGCTCCTTGCGTCGTGCGGCCTCGACGCTGCGCTGCGAAACCACCGGACCACAGGCCTTCTCGTTGACGAGGAACGTGCCGATCTCATCGGCCAGCGACATGGCCAGCCGCGGAAACTCCGTCGCCACCATCGGGTCCCTCATATCCACCAGGACGACGACGCTTCGGCCCGTCAGGTCGTACTCCGCCTTGTGCTCGTCCTCGGGCACAAAGGGCCCCACCGTCTTGACCAAGAGGTAGGCAAAGGCATCGCATCCTCCGGCACAGACGGCGGCCAGAAGCAGCAGAACCGCCAGGGCCAGGCACTGCGGCGCACGCTTTCGGGCAGCGCGGTTCACCTTCTGCCCCCTTCGTCCTTGACCTCGTGCTTGTAGAACTTGCGGATGACGTCGCGGGCGAAGATTCGGGTCACCGCCGCCCGCAGTTTCCTCTCGCTGACTTCGAGGACGCCGACCGGCCGGTCCTTGGGGAAGACCGTCTCGACGGTCGTCTCGTAGACGGGGTTGCGCGGGACCTCCGAACCCACAGCCCCCGCGGGGCCAGCCTTGATGACCTGGACGCGGGCCCGCACCCGGCCGCGGAACAGGTTCGCCGACCGCTCCTCGATCATCGTGTACTGCTCCAGTTCCACGTACAGGACCGTGTCGGCCTGGAAAACCTGGGCGATATCCGCCAGCGCCATGTTCGGCCATTCGAGGTTCGATTCCTGCCACCGGACCACTTCGACCGGGTGCACGATGGTCTTGACCCGGTCCGCGCAGTGCATCATGAATTCGTGGACAATGTCCCGGCTCACCTCGATCGAGGCGGCAGGATAGGTGAAGAGGATGTCGGTTCCCGCATACGGGACGATCGCCAGCCGCTCGGAGACAAGGTCGTATTCGGCCTCAACCGTCTTCTTCGGATGCCGCGGCGCAATGAGCCATGAGACAAACATGGCAGGGACCTCGCACCCGGCGACCGTCACCGCCATCGCCAGGACCACCAGCGCCACCGTCCGTCTGCGCCGCCCGCGTGTTGCGCTCGTCATGGCCCTTCCTTCCGCCGCCTTCCCCGCCCCGTACCGACGTCTGCCGCGCCCGCCGATTCACATGCTCATCCACTTGTACGCCCACGAGAGCAACGCAAGCGTCAGCAAAACGGCCGCCGGCACGGCGACGCCGTAGACGGTCAGCACAGGAACCCAACTCCGCCCCGTCACGAGCATCGCCACCGTCACGAGCATCCCCGCGACCACCAGCAGGAAGCAGATCAGCCCGAACGGCTGGTTCACCAGCGCGTCATAGAACTTTCCGTGGGCCGCCAGAACGAACGACGTGGTCACCCCGCACGTCGGGCAGGGCCGGCCGGTCATCGCCAGCATGCCACACTGCGGCAGGCCGAGGACGGTGTGCGTGCCCATGCCCGTCGGCGAGGGCTCCAGCGCCAGCCCCAACGCCAGCGCGGCCGCCAGGACAGCCAGAACGCCCGCTTGAGCCAGTCGTTCGGTGCCCGAAGCGCGCGGCCAGGAGGGCGTATCCGCAGCGTGGGGTGCCACGGATTGCTCGCAATCCGTGCGATTGGGACGCACGGACTGCAAGCAGTCCGTGGCACCCGGCCCCGCCCCTGCTTTTGCCGCCACCTGGTGCACCGTACAGGGCCTCCCGTCGAACCGACGCCTCGGCCGATTGCGTGCCACAAGGTCCTCGATAATACCGCCGCGCGGTCGTGGGGTCAATCGCTTTGGCCGTAGGTGCGAGGCCTGGTCGCGTTTAGCCGTCGGCGGCACGCCGACGGGACGGGCCGACGGCGCCCTAACGGCAACAGCCGTCGCCGTGTCGGCGACGGCTAAACGCGCGCGAGGTGCGCGGGGTGGGGCTCCCGCAAGAGTTCGGCGCGCCGAACAAAGTGGGCAAAACCCGTACCTCCCTCCGAGGGAAAATCGGCAAAATCCAAGAAACGTAACGCACGTCGGATACGCCACTTATGCGCTTCGCCCCGGACGCCGGACAGACCCAATCGGGCGCAAAACGCAGCGCGCCATCCTTTTATGGACGGACGATGCGAAGGCAAGAACGACCGTCGGACCGCTCGAACCGATGTCACCGAGCCCCAGTGGGAGGCCCACGATGAAACTGGACTTCACGCACTTCGCCGACCCGAACCTCGACGAGGCCTTTGTCGAGCACCTCGTCCGCGAAGAGGCGCCGGATCGGGCACTCCACTTCGGCCGCCTCTGGGCCTACTACAAGAACAACCTGACGCCCCTTGGGGTCGGCCTCCCTCAGGGCACCTCGGACCTGGACTGGGTGGCCTCCTCGCGGCCGTACCACCAGGCCCAGGAGTTCGGTCTGCCGGCCCGGATCACCGGCCGGTCACATCTCGGCTACGGTGGAGCGGGCGTACCCGAGCCGGCCCTGAGGCGCAAGGAAGTCGTCATCGAGAACGACATCGGCTGGCGGATCGACACCAGCGTCCACTTCCTGGCCGGCAAGGCCATTACGATGGAGAGTCTCGCCCGCCGGCCTCAGGACGCCCGAGAGATCGAGGCGGCGCTTGGGGCGGTGTGGGAATCGAGCGGCGGCGTGTCGCTCGTTCAGGAAGCGGCCCTCATCGGGGCCGTCTATGGTTTTGTGGACCTCGTGATCCGCGTGCGCCCGGACAGCGGCGACGCAGCCGAAGGCCACCCCGGCAGCGGGAGCGGCAACCCCTCCTCCTCTCATATGGACCCCCGCGCCGCTCTCCGCGCCGGGCGGGTCGTTTCGATCCAGGCCGTCGAGGCGCCGCGCGTCCTGCCCATCCTCGACGAGCACGACTACCGGCAACTGCGGTACTGGGTTCAGGTCTTCCGCTGTCAGGCCAACCGCTTGGCGCAAGAGACGAGCGTCCTCGCGAGGCTGCTCGGACGCGGCGAACGGCACGCCGCCGAGGTCAAGGTCGTCGAGATCCTCGGCCCCACCTGGTGGCAGCGCTACGAGGACGGTGTCTTGGTGGCCGAGGGGCCCAACCCGCTCGGACGCATCCCCGTCGTCCACGTCCAGAACTTCGCGAACCCCATGCACTACGAGGGCGCCGGCGAGGTCGAGCCGCTGGTCCCCCTTCAGGACGAACTCAACACGCGGCTGTCGGACCGGGCCAACCGGGTGACGTTCCAGAGTTTCAAGATGTACCTCGGCAAGGGCATCGAGGGATTCGAGGACCGCCCGATCGCTCCCGGCCGCATGTGGGCCACCGACAACCCCGACGCCCAGATCGAGGAGTTCGGCGGCGATGCCGCCAGCCCCAGCGAGGACGCTCACATCGAGCAACTTCGTCAGGCCATGGACAAGACGAGCGGCGTCACGCCGCTGGCCGCAGGACTGCTCCGCGACCGCCTCGGCAACCTCACCAGCGCCACGGCGCTGAAGGTCGTCCTGATGGGGACGCTGGCGCGGCTCGAGCAGAAGCGCGTCACGTACGGCGCCGGCCTCGTCGAGGCAAACCGCCTCGTCCTCGACACCCTCGACCAACTCGGCATCCTGAAGACGGCCCCCGAGGACCGGGCCACACGGCTGCACTGGCCCGACCCGCTCCCCGAGAACCTCACCGAGCGACTGCGGCAGGCCCAGGCCAAGCGGGAACTCGGCGTCCCTGCCGAGATGGTCCTCAAGGAACTGGGCTACGACCCCGACGTGACCTAAGCCAACGACCCCGCCGCAGCAGCGGCGGGGCATCTATGTCAACATTTGCATGGAAGGAGGACGCGATGTCCACGGAAGCAGGAGCCCAGACGGGCCAGCCCCGGCCCATCGGCGGTGATGCCGACGCGGCGGGGGAGCGGCACGAGACACAGACGCTCATTCGCGAGAGCATCAAGTACCGACGCCGCGCCCAAGAGGCGGAGCGCCGCACCGAAGCCCTCGATGCCGAAATCGACGGCCTCCGTCAGGCCCAGCATGACCGCGAGGCGGCCCTTCAGGCCGAACTCGACCAGGCTCGGGCCGAGGCCGAGGCGCTCGGCGCGCGGCTGGCCAACATTGAACGCGACCGCTGCCTGGAGCGCGAACTCGTCCGGGCCGGCTGCGTCGACACCGAGACGGCCCTCGCTCTGGCTCGCGAGCGTCTGGCCGACGGCGAGCCGCCGGAGGATCCGGCGGCCTTCGCGAAGACCCTGCTCGAGGAGAAGCCGCACCTGCGCGGCGCTGCTTCAACAGGGCCCTCCCCCGCGCCGTCGTCCCTGCCGCCGCCGACGGCCGGCGCCAAACCGGCAGGCGATCATACCCCTCGCCGCGCGGCTCAGCACCTGGCCGAACGGGCTCGCCAGACCGGCAGCGCCACGGACGTCATGGCCTACATGAGGGCCCGCCGCGCCGTCGGGGCGTAAACGCCCTCGCGAACCGAGACGCAGCAACGCCCAAACACGCACCAACCCGAAACGCGAAAAGGAGACAACCATGCCGTTTACCGGAAAAGCAACCTACTCCGCAGGCGCGAGCCTGCCCGAGATCGCCGAAGACGTCTCGGATCTGGCGGGCATCGTCAGCCCCTTCGAGACGCCCCTGCTCGACGCCCTCGGCGACCCGCAGGTGGAAGCCCGGTCCACCCATCACGAGTGGCTCGAGGACACCCTCCTGCCGAACACCGACACCGTCACCACCACGCCCACCAACCCCCAGACCGACACCGAGATCGAGGTGGATCACGCGGACCGGTTCCGCGTGGGCGACCAGGTCCGCTGCAGCGACTACGAGGAACTGCTCCTGGTCACCGCCATCGACACCAGCACCATCACGGTGACGCGCGGCTACGGCGGCACAACGGCCGAGGACATCAGCGCTGGCGACACCATGCACATCCTGCGCAACGCCTCGCTCGAAGGCCAGGACGCCGACGCCG
>Ga0114930_10001665_pt1 | contig 20823 bp, 13 predicted proteins | sample AnhtaG_FD_87300 | JGI IMG/M metagenome (GOLD analysis project Ga0114930, IMG submission 87300) | Deep subsurface microbial communities from Anholt, Denmark to uncover new lineages of life (NeLLi) - Anholt_01485 metaG | ecosystem: Environmental > Aquatic > Marine > Oceanic > Sediment | place... | reverse complement strand
GTTTTTCATGATCGTAGCCTTTTGCAGTTAGATGTTCTCTACATTTTAAAGCAGGTAAATTTTTTGGAGTTCCATCAGTAAAATAATCAGTAGCAACATTCTTCGCTTCATAAAGAGCAGTATATGCTTTAATGAAATCTTCAGGAGGATTTGCACCAACCCAGAAAGTCCTAGTAATATCAGAACTCATCTCATCTATTTGTAACCCCGTATCGATTAGTAAGACTCCTTGCTCGATTTTCTTCAAAGAGGTATTATGGTGAGGGTCTGCCGAATGAGCTCCAGTAGCAACTATTGATTCAAATGAGGGCTGTCCTAATTTCATATACTCATATTCTAATTTCGCTTTTATGTCTTTTTCTGTCATACCAACTTTTACCCAATCAGGTATTGTCTCTAGAATCTCTATAGTGGCTTTACATACATTTCGTAAATCTGCTAATTCATCTGGAGATTTAACACTTCTTAAAGCTTCTATGATTGGCGCTGCTGATATAAATTCTGTTTGGGGGGCCAATTTTTTCATGGAGAAATAATCTCCAGCATTGATAAAATCTGCAAATCCCGTTCCCTCTGAGCTCAAAACATTTTCTCCGAAGTTTAAGGCCACTCGTTTTTTATTAACAATAGGACTCAGAATACCGTCTAATTCTTTCATAGATTTGTACGAAAATACTTCAGCTTTTACTTTTTTCTTTTTTAAAGAGCGTTCTATCATAGGGGCTTCCATTTTAACTGCAATTATCTTGTGATTTCCATCTGCTGCAACATATATATAATGACGAGCGTGAGATTCGACTCCTATCATGAAACGGGAATTAATATCACTATCCTCTACGCATATTATTAACCAACCCTCTCCACCTAATTCACGGAGTACTTCTTGAGCTTTTTCAAACCTATTCATAATCAATCTCATTATGTAGTATTTAATTAACTTTATTAAAGGATATAAATAAATTAAATGGAAAAATACTAACTTGAGTAAATAAAGCAAAATACAAGCATATTAAGAAATTTTACTTAAAGTTATATACCCAATATATCTAATTTATAATTAAACAAGCGATGTTTGTTCATTATGAAGCTAAAAGTAAAAACAATTAACTTTGAGACAGGAAATACTAAAGATGTAGTTTTAAATATTGAAGATGCGGTAAAATTGGGTCAAAAAGCAGGTGACCGTATAACTATCAAAAATTTAAAAACTAAAAATATAGAAGAAAGATATTGGATTGCGATTTTGCAAATTGACTATTCCAACTCTCTCGTGAATCCAGGAGAAATAGGAATTTTTATGGATACTATTAAAGAAAAAACGAATCTTCAAGATGATACGATAATTTCAGTGAAACCAGCAGACCCACCCGACTCTTTTAAGTTTATTCAGAAGAAAATAAAGGGAAATAAGCTTACCGCAGAAGAAATTAATGAAATTATTTCGGATACGGTCTCTGGTTCATTATCAAAAATAGATTTAGCAGCGTTTATTACAGCTGTTTCGATAAATGGAATGGATAACGAAGAGATGACTTCTTTGACTTTTGCAGAAGCAAGAAGTGGAGAAGTTTTTGATTTCGGTCCAGAAGTTTATGACAAACATAGTACGGGCGGTGTACCTGGTAATAAAGTTACGCTCATAATAGTTCCAATCGTTGCAGCTACTGGTTTAACAATACCAAAATCATCAACAAGAGCCATTACTTCACCCTCTGGTACTGCTGATTCAATGGAAGTTTTAGCTCCTGTGACCTTCGAGGCTGATGTTTTAAAAAACATTATATTAAAAGAAAATGCTTGCATTATTTGGGGTGGTGCTCTAAATACCTCTCCAGCAGACAATATTTTGATCGAAATTGAGCGTCCATTACATATGGACCCTATAGGACTTATGATTCCTTCGATAATCACTAAAAAATTATCTCTTGGAGTAAAAAAACTCGTTTTAGATATACCCGTTGGAGAAGGAACTAAATTTCCTACCCCCGATAAGGGCAAAAAATTTGCTTACGTATTTAAAGAGATTGCGCAAAATGTTGGGATTCAAGCAGAGTGCGCTTTAACTTTAGCTCATCAACCTATAGGTCATGCTATAGGACCGGGATTAGAAGCTAGGGAGGCTTTAACCTTACTTAATGATTATACTGCTGGTCCAAATTCTCTTATTGAAAAATCCACAGATTTAGCGGGTATCCTACTTGAAATGGGAGGGAAAGCTCAAAAAGGAACAGGTCAAAAATTAGCAAAAGATATACTACGTTCAGGCAAAGCTTACGATAAAATGAAGAAAATAATTGAAGTACAAGGTGGAAACCCAGAAATAAAACCTGGAGATATTAAACTAGGGCCACATTCTAAAGAATTTTTCGCCACAAAATCCGGCCACATAACTGGCGTAAACAATGCTATTATCAATCAGATAGCGAAAGCTACTGGTTGTCCCCATTCAAAACAATCAGGTGTTGAGATCTTTAAAAAACAAGGAGCAAGAATCAAAGAAGGGGATTTAATCTTTAAAATATATTCTGACAGCCAGAATAGAATGAAAAAAGCAGAAAAAATTTATAATTCAACCGGTGGCCCAATAATCTTAGGTGGAATGATGATTGAAAGGATTTGAGTTAATTAAACTTATTTTTCTAATTGGGCATCCAACAAATGGATAAATCTCAACTCGAGTGGTCATTTTTTTAATTTTTTTTCACTTAAACTTCAGTTATATATAGCATTAAATCTAATTATGAAATATTAGTTTGAAAAACATTCGAGGCGATCGTATATGGTAATACCAAATAATGAAAGTAAACAACATCTGTTAAAAGCTATAGCGTTAGATACTGGCGGAACAATGACAGATTCGTTTATTATTGATGAAAAAGGTAGTTTTGTCATAGGGAAAGCTTTAACTACTGGAGAAGAAGAATTTATTGGCATAATAAATTCAATATCAGATTCCTTAAATGAATGGGATAAAACATTAGAAGAAACTAGTGCCGGTGTGGAAGCATTAGTTTATTCGGGCACAGCTATGCTAAATCGACTTTTAGAACGAGAAGGAAATGATAATATCGGCGTTATTGTTAATGCTGGGTTTGAGGACCTCCATCGATTGGGGAGGGCTTTACAATGCTGGATGGGGCTTGATTATGCAGGTCGACTACACGCCAGAGAACACGAGCATCCTCAACCTTTGGTTCGTAGAAATAAGATTAAAGGCGTGCGCGGAAGAATTAATTTTTGGGGAGATGAACTAATACCCTTATATGAAAAGGATGTAGTAGAAGTCGTAAAAAAATTATTAGATATGGATGTCGAAAGCATATGTGTATGTTTACTCTGCTCATATATGAATTCAAGGCACGAAATGGAAGTTGAAAGGATAGCCAAAGAAGTTATGAAGGAATACGGTAGGGAGATTCCAATAATTCTTTCCTCTGAACACAACCCCGTAAGAGGCGAAACCCCAAGATTGAACGCCCTTATAATCGAACAATATGCTGCGGAACCATCAAGGGAACAACTAATTGCAATTGCTAAAAAACTTAAAGAAAAGGGAGTGCCAGCTCCTCTAAGAATTTTAACATCTTATGGAGGAACGATGTCTCCTTACGCTAAATCACTTATTCCAACAATGGTTTCAGGTCCTATTGGTGGCATGATAGGAAGCAAATTCATCGCTGAGAAATATGGGATTAAAAACCTAGTATCCTCTGATGTGGGGGGCACATCTTTTGATGTGGGCTTAACAATGGAAAAATATGTCCCTACTAAGTGGGAAAGTTCACTTGGAGGATTTATCTTAAACATCCCAATGATTGCATTAGACTCTATAGGTGCTGGAACTGGAATGTACGTACGATATAATGATGTATCAAGCAGATTAGAATTCGGACCGGAAAGTGCAGGATATAAAATTGGAGTCTGTAATGAGCAGTCTGGAGTGGAAACCGTAACAATGACTGATTGTAGTGTAATATTAGGATATCTTAATCCAGATTACTTTCTTGGTGGTAAAGTCCCACTAAACAAAAAAAGGGCTTACAATTATATTGAAGATCAGATTGCTAAACCTTTCAATGCGGATCCATACGAAGCGGCAAGAGGAGCTTTAGATTTGATTGAAATCAACATGAAAAACCACCTTAATGGAATGATCCAAGGACTTGGATATCGCCCAGAGAATTATACTCTCATATCGTTTGGTGGTGGTGGTCCACTTCATGTAGCAGGATATTCTAAAGGATTGTCCTTTCAAAATATTATGATTCCTGAGTGGGCTGCTGCGTTTTCAGCTTACGGATGTGCTTGTGCTGATCACTCCTACAGACACGAAATATCCGTTGATATGCTAATTGATCCCGATAGAAATATGAGCTCATTCGTAGCATCAATGATAACTTCCACATGGAGAGATTTAAAAATTAAAATTATGAATGAATTTGAAAAAGAAGGCAGAGACCCTAATGAGATGGAGTTTAGACCATCTCTTAAGCTGCAATATTTTGGCATGTTAGACGACTTAGAAGTACAATCGCCCTATGAGGAATTAACAATTGAGCATTCAGAAGAATTGGATCGCTTTGATTCCGTTGAATTAAACGATCTTCTTCATAGATACGACGATCTTTTCGAAAAGATATTTCGAAGAGGAACGAAGAGTCCTGAATTAGGGTATCACATTACTAAGGCTATAGGAACCGGTGTTGTCCCCGTACCAAAACCAGAGTTACCAGAGCTTGAGCTTAGCAGTGAAAGACCAAATGATGATGCCTCAAAAGGATTAAGAGAAATGTATTGGGATAAAAAATGGTATAATGCTTCGATATGGGAAATGAAATTACTCGATGCAGGAAATATTATCGATGGTCCGGCCGTAATAGAGGCTCCCGCAACTACTTTAGTAGTTCCACCGAATTATCGAGTAAAACTAGATAAGCACAGGATATTTCACATGGAGGTTCGATAAAAAATGTCTACAAAACCAATTGGATGGGATGGAAAAACAATTAAAGAAATGCTAGAAGAAAGCGAGAAGCTATTAAGGGACAACAAGAAGTATCATGGGATTGAGAGACTCAGTTTAAAGGAGGAAGATCCTTTCAGATACGAGAAGGCTTACGCAAGTTTAAGAGGTGCGTTAGTTTCAGCAAGGGAAACTGCCTTGCATGTCGCAGCATCCCCAATAGTTACTGAAATTGGTGAACTTTGCTTCGCATTATATACTCCCGAAGGCGATTCAATAGTAGTTTCTACTGGTATTTTGGTGCATGTCCATACAATGAGCGAAGGAATTAAGTTCATGATTAGAGAAGGATATGAGGAAGATCCAACGATTAATCAAGGAGATATTTTCCTAAATAACGATCCACAATGTGGAAATGTCCATACTACTGATGTTCAAACTCTAATTCCTATATTTTGGGAAAAAGAATTAATTGGCTGGGCTGGTGGAGTCACTCATCAAATAGATATTGGCGGCATTACACCAGGTCATACTTTAGTGTCTTCAATACAACGATTTGACGATGGAGTCTATTATACTTGCAGAAAAATTGGTTCTAACGATAAAATTTGGCGCGATCACATGATCGGCGCGAAGAAATCGGTTAGAAGCCCGATGTATTGGGAATTGGATGAAAAATGTCGATTAGCAGGGAATTTAATGATAAGAGATGCTGTTTACGAGTTTATAAAAAGAGAAGGGATTGAATTTTACAAGAAATTTATGCGGGAAGCAATTGAAGAAGGAAGAAGAATAGTTCTTGAAAGAGTAAAAGAGCGCTTAATTCCTGGAAGATACAGGGCTGCCTCCTTTATGGACCTTCCTATGAAAGATCAGGCTTGGGTACCAATCGCAAGAGTTGATAAAATATCTAATCACCCAATGGAAATGATTGTAAAGGAAGATGGCGGTTTATCTATTTCATTTGATGGAGCTAGTGCAGCAGGTGCTAATGCGTTTAATTGCGACAAGGGAGCAATGGAAGGTGGGCAATGGGTGTTGTTAACTCAAATTTTGATCTATGGTGATAAAGTTAATGATGGAGCTTATTACGCTGTAGAAAAATACTATCCATTGGGATCATGGGCAAATCCAGGAGATACATACCTTTCCTATCAAGCTCCATGGGGTAATTTAATACCTGCATATACAACTATGATGAAGTGTATGTCCTACGGGTTGTTTTCGAGAGGTTTTCGAGAAGAAGTCGTGCCTGGTTATGGATTTACTGGAGACTCCATTCAAGGTGGTGGTATATATTCCGCCGGACCATTGAAAGGTGAAAGATGGATGTTGTCAACATTCGAAATATCTGGTCAAGGATTAGGGGCAAGTGCCGTTAGAGATGGTCTTAACTGGGGTTATGCCATGTGGAATCCTGAAGCAGATTTAGGAGATGTTGAAACATGGGAGTTATTCCAAGGAGGTATTCCTTATTTATCCCGAAAAGTGAAACCGAATACTCCAGGTCATGGTAAATACCGTGGTGGAGCTAATTATGCGGGTGTTGCTTTCATCGCCAATTCTGAAAAGGTAGAATTTTTCGCCGGGAGGGAAGGTCTAGTCTTTCATGGATCTGGCGGAATGCACGGGGGATATCCTAACGCTACGAGTTATCGATTAATTGCAAAAAATACGAATTTGGAAGAAATTTTCCGACAACAACAAAATTATCCATTGGGGGATCCTGATCCAAGTAACGGCGAATTTGAGAGATATCTAAAAGCTGATATTACAAGAATACCAATAGGCACAATCTATCCAATCGCGCTCGAAAACTACGATATGATTCATTTTTCCGAGAGCGGAGGGCCAGGTTATGGAGATCCGATTGAACGTAAATTAGAAAGTGTTAAAAAAGACCTCGACGAGGGATTATATACCTCGGATATCGTAAAAAATGTTTATGGTGTGGTCGCTAACTTTGATGACGATAAAAATGAATGGGAGATAGATAACGAAGCTACAGGAATACAAAGAAAAAAGATTATAGAGGAGAGAAAGAACGAATCCTTATCATTTGAAGAATTTTGGAAAAAAGAACGAGATAGAATATTAAAAGGAGATTTTTATGAATCGGTATCAACTATGTATTCAGAGAGTTTAAGTTTATCTACTAAATGGGGTAAAGAGTTTAGGGAATTTTGGAAATTGGATGACAATTTTCAATTGGAGGTGAAATAAAAAATGGATGTCGATAAAAAAACTTTAGAAAGAATGATGGAGGGCGATTTAAAATGGGAAGAACTCAAACCAATTATTAGTGGTAGCAAAGATCAAAATAGATTTGGCAAAGTTATGGATATTCTTCAAGAGAAACTTAATTGGAAAGAAAAAATTCTCCTCCCTCTTCACGAACACCTTTACATCGTAACAAAAGAAGGTGAAAGAATAGTTAAATGTGATTGTGGTTACGAATTCGGAGATTATCATATAAATTGGAAACTCAAATGTAAAATCAGAGTAAGGGACACAATTGAATCAATTGAAAAACTTTATCCTAAAATGATGGGCAGCGATCCGGAGTGGGAAGAACTTCGAGAATTTTTCTGCCCTAATTGTTTTACTCTGCTAGATGTTGAGGCCGTACCTCCGGGATATCCGATTATATTCAATTTTTTGCCCGATATTGATGCGTTCTATGAGAAGTGGTTAGGAAGAAATCCACCAGATAAAGAATAACTACCGCTACTTGCATTTAAACAAAAAGAGTAAATAAAATAAAGTTGTAAAATCTTGATTGAATATAATAATTAATCTAAAAAATAAATCTATATTTCGAAGATTAATGGAATCATCTCCATATCTTATTCATAAAAATTTTATTAATAAAAAAGTGGATAAAACCTCAGCTATCAATCAACTAATTTCGATTATAGAGAATAGTGATAATTTGAGTACCAGAATAGAGAGCATAAACCTATTGGCTCAAATTAATGCAGACACTAATAAAGTTTTCAAACTCGTAGAAAATTTACTTATTTCTGATACAAATGAATCCATACGCTTAGCTGCGGCTTCCACTATAGAAAAGATATTTCTTAATGATGCTCTCGAACCGCTAAGGTGGACTTTTAAACACGAAGAGTCTCTAAAATGTTTGTTGGCAATATCAAAAATATTAGGCAGAATAGATACAGTGCAATCCAAATCGCTGATAATAGAAAAAATCAAAGAAATTAAAAACAAAAAAATAGTAGAAAGTTTACAGGGCCTATATATAAAAGGAGAATTTGAAAACCTCTCGAGTTATGCACTTTCGAGGATTGTAGAAAATTCTTTCATAATAAAAGATTTGGAAAATAAGTTTGGGCAAATAAATTTTATGGTTAAAGATGGATTAGTTCTTCAATTAGATTTATCTGATGTTAGTAGCCATATATTTGGATGGACAATACTAAATAAATTCCCTGAGTTCATCGAATTTTTAACACCACTCGAAAACCTCGATCTTAAATTTAATAGGTTAATTACAATTCCAGATTCAATTGGTTCCTTAACATCATTAATTAAATTAGATTTAAGTTACAATAAAATAAAATCAATTCCAGCATCAATTGGTTCTCTCAAATCATTAAAATCATTAAATTTAAGATATAATAAAATCAAAGATTTGCCTGCTTCTATTGGTTCCTTAAATTCGCTTAAAAGTTTAAACTTAAGAGCAAACTCCTTAAAAAACCTCCCAAAAACAATTAAAAACATTCAAAATTTGGAAGTGTTAGACTTACATGGAAACAAATTAAACGACACTAAATTATCCCTTAAAGGAAGCAACAAAATCAGACGATTAGATATGGGTCTGAATAGTATCGAAAAGTTACCTAAATGGCTTAAAAACCTCAAGAATCTTAGATATTTAAGTCTAGGGGGAAACAAATTGAAAATACTTCCTAAATGGATCGGCTCTTTTAGATTTTTGCAATCATTGCATTTATTCGACAACAAATTGCATGAACTTCCAGAATCAATTGGAACAATTTCTAAACTTGAAGAATTAACTTTATGGAATAATCAATTATCTACTCTTCCTGAATCTTTTCGTAATTTAAAAAAACTAAAAATATTAAATTTAAACTGGAATAATTTTACAGAGTTACCTTCTTGGATTGGTTCACTTACGTCTCTTGAAATGTTAAGTTTATGGGGGAATGATCTAAAGTTGCTACCAAAATCTCTTGAAAACTTAACAAATTTAAAAATTTTAGATTTGAATTTTAATAATATAGAAGAAATTCCTCCTTTCTTAAACACATTAGAGAAAAAAGGATTAATAATATATAAATAACCGAGGTAATAGCATTACAGAACGTACTCCAGTTAAAATTTTTGATGAGATTAATAAGAATACAATAGATGTTTCAACAGCGATACAACAGCTAATTTCATTAATAGAACACAGCAATCTAACTAAGCAACGCGTCGAAAGTCTTCAAACTTTAAAAAAAATCTACGACACATTTGAGAATGCCGGGATTGAAAAAGAAACAATATATAACTTCATCGAAAACTTACTTATCTCTGATTCTGATGTTAAGATTCGAAACGAAGCCGCATTAATGCTACATCAGAATTTTAAAGATAAAGCATTAAAGATTTTAAGGTGGACTCTCAATCATGAAGATTCTCCATTGATATTGAGTACCACTTACAATTCATTAATTTCAATTCTTAAATATATCGAGAAAAAAGGAGATTCTTTTGGAAAATTAGCTTTACTTCAAGAAATAGATCAAATTAAAGATAGAGACTTTAAAATTGGTATTGAAATTTTTAAATCTCAATACGAACTTAAAGATTGTTCTTCCAGTGAATTGATTGAGATATTAGTAAATTATTTTAGTTTATTATTTTTGCTAAAATTACATTTTAGACTCAAATATGCCATTGAGGACTGTAGAATTGTTGAACTAAACTTCATTTTCAAGGGATTGACTAAGTTACCTAATGCTATTAGCTACCTTCTCAACTTAAGAATTTTATCTTTGAGATATAATCAAATCACAGAAATCCCTGAATGGATAAGCAATCTCCAATCCTTAGAATCTCTAAATTTAAATATGAACAATATAAATAACCTCCCAAAGGCCTTAGGTTCACTACAAAATTTAAAAGAGTTAACACTTTGGAAGAATGAACTTCAAGAACTCCCATCCTCAATTTCTTCTTTAAATTCTTTGAAAACCTTGAATTTAAGGTTAAATCAACTCAATTTTTTACCAGAAAAATTTGGAATTCTTGAAAATCTTGAAGAGCTCAATCTTCACGATAATAAATTGACTAATCTACCAATATCCTTCTCTTCCTTAAAATCTTTAAAAAAACTAAACTTAAGTTGGAATTTATTAACAACACTATCAAAACCAATGACTGAATTAGGGTCACTAAAATTGCTAGACCTAGAAAGAAATGAGATATCCACCATATCACCATCAATTAATTCTCTTACATCTTTAGAAATATTGAATTTATGCGATAATAAATTAGAGTCTATTCCAGAAACTGTAGGAAAGTTGAAAAATTTAAAGATTTTAAATATTTCGAGAAATAAATTAAAAAAAATTCCGAAAACTCTTCAATCTCTCGAAAATTTAGAAGAATTATATTTAAGCGAGAACATTTTAGAAATAATTCCTCCTTTTTTAAAGAAAATGGAAGAAAGAGGCGTTAGAATTCATTTATAATTATATAAATCACAGCGTTATTGAGATTTATAAAGTTCGTCAATTTCATTTACAGTAGTAATATCTTCTGGACCCTTTTCCGGTCTGAATTTTTGGAAAACTGGAAATCGCATGGAATATCCTAAAGTTAGAAACTTCTCAGAAATCGTTATTTCGTCCCCAATTATCTCAACCGCTACTTCCGGTTCAAGCCAAACATCTGGTATATCTTCACAAATAACATTAATTGGTTTTTTTTTCACTATATGTTGCTCCATATCTTTTGTTAACGATTCTGACAATTCATCTGTTAATCCAGAAAAAAACCTTGTAAAAGCTATAAACTTCCCACTTATCGGATCATACACCGCTCCAATGTAAGTTCCATAAACGCCAGTCCTTCGACCCTTACCATGGAAAGCACCTACTATTACAACATCCACAGAGTCTTTTAATTTCCCTCCTTCTAATCCTTTTAATTTTATCCATAAAAAACCTCGATTTCCCGCTTGATATACAGAGTCTTCCTTTATAGATTTTGCTATAATACCTTCGTTTCCTTCACTTCGAGCTTCTTTGAAAAAATCAAGCATTTCTTCTGTGTTTTTAATCGTTTTCGATTTTACTAAACGTAATTCATCTCTTTCGGTGACGATTTCTTCTAATTTTTTTCTACGAATTAGGAAAGATTTACTTAAGAACGATTCGTTATCACTTTTTAAGATGTCAAATAGAAATAAACATACAGGTACTTCCTTTATAATATCATCAACATCATACTTACGGCGACGTTTGCTTAAAACTTGAAATGGAAGCATTTTCTCGTAAAAATGATCCATTGCTACGACTTCACCTTCCATAATTACATTATTTGCACTAACATTTTCATTGATAACCCGACACACATCTGGGAATTGTTTTGAAATATCTAACAATCTCCGAGAGAATAACTTTATGTTATCACGTTCTTTATGAATCTGTAGCCTCTCACCATCAAGTTTATATTCCACAATAAGAGGGCTTCCAATTTTTTCAATAATTTCTCCGTAAGGAACTCTTGATGCTAACATCATTCTTATTGGAACACCGTATTCTATATTTATCCTCTCAACATCAGAGATTCCTTTTTCTGCTAAAATTAAAGTAATATCTCCTAAATCTGGATGCAGGTTATAAGCTCTCTCTATAGATTCCCTATTTTTTTTCACTCCTGTAAAACCTAATGCTAAACCATCTATAATTGTCATAGTAGAAACACCAACTCTAAGAGTTGAGGTAATTATACGCAATAAATATTTAGTTTCTAAGGGTGAAGTTTTTCTCATTAAACCTCGTAAGATCCCAAGTTTTGCATCATGTGAACCTATCCCTTTGCATAGTGCCATTTTTTGCAGCGCATTATATAATTCAGAAATTTCTAGTGATGAATCTTTTTCACTCAAATCATCCTTAAAATCAAACAAGGATTTTTGTTTTTTCTTTTTGGTGAGTATTAACTCTGCGGTAGCTCCAATATCTCCTTCTTTTATTAAAATTTCCTTTATTTTTTTTTTTTCAACGCCAGAATGCAAAGTTAAGGCTTCAATTATCATTTTTTCCGCAATTCCAATTTTTGGAAATTGCTTAATGTTTGAAACCAATTGTCCTTGCAACAAATAAATGATCTTATCAAGATCTTTGAAATCGTTACTTTTTTTTATGTTTTCAAAAAATATTGATAGTTTATCAGTCATTTCAAGCCTTTTTGTAGTAGACTCGAGTTCTGAAAAAAGGAGTGCTAAAGCTTTAAATCTCATAATATAACTCTACTATTTTATATATAATTAAGATAATGTCACTTTCGAAATTCTTATTATGTAAGAAAAAGGCTTAAAATTTAAACTCCAATATTAAAAAAAAAATAGAAAAAAAATCTATAGTAATTTTGACAGTTCTACAAATTTTTTCTGAATTTCGGTTTTTATATTAGTTGATATACCATTAAATGAGTCAATAGAAAATTTTATTTTTCCTTCAGAATTTGAAAACTCACATACTTTTCCGTCCATATGTTCGACAGAATAGCTGCCATCCTCTTTTTTTGAAATCCAAATATCATTGTAGTGATCTAAAACGCCAATCAAAACAAATCCTATTTTTGCTTGTACTGAAAGGTCTAACTTAGGTTCCGGGGCAGTGTCGTGCTTTATAATGGGCTTTGGAGTACTTACAATTGTTTTATCACTAATAGGGGCAGTTTCCTTAGGAAGATCATTTTCAGTGTCATATTCTGAAGCGTGTTTCATTTCTTTTTTTACTGGTACTGGTTGTTTTCTAACTACTACGGGTTCTGGTTTATCTACTGATCTAGTTACCGGTTCAGGTTTTGGTTCTTCCGATGAAACGGGTTTAGATTCCGGTTTAATTGCTGAGGGAAAACTTCCATCTAAATCAAAAGTAACAGTATGGTCATCTAAGTATTTGAATCCTCTATTAAGGAGAGTTTGTAATTCATCGTTTAGTTCGTCGGTTTCTGGAACTCTTCCGATCTTTCTTTGATCTATTTCTCTTAAATCTTTTATATCTCTTCCAACAATGCTTTTTCCTACAGAAAAACCGTGTCCTTTAAGTGATTCTGCTTGTCGAAGGGCAGTTCGTCTAGAAACTAAACCTTGTTTAGCTCCATACCACAAATAAACTGAAGAAGATCCTTCATCTAAAATGATAACGTTACTTTCTGGTGTTAAATGGTCTTTTGACCACTTAATTGGTTCGCTTACTCCCCCTTCCAAGACTTTGAACATTATAGCGAAATCCATCTTAAATCAAACTTCTTTAAATAATATTATTAAATTAATAGGTTTCATACATTTAAAAATTGAGTTTTTTATCTTTTTTTTAACACATGAAAATACTTAGGATAAAGACAAAAAATAAATGTAAGTATTAAGTTACTTAAAATATTAAAGAATTAAGATTTGACTGGCATTTAATCATGGAATTAGAAAAATTATTTAGAGAAAACTTAACCAGATACAAAGCTTTTGAATTGGGTGAACGACCCGAAGGAGATGATTGGGTAAAATTAAATATTAATGAAAATGCATACCCACCAATAGAAGAAATATTATTGGATATAAAAGCTGCACTAAAAAACAAAAGATTCCTAAGAAATTATCCAGATTCAAGTGCTCTTGAAGTTCGTAAGGCGATTCTCAACCAACTATTAAGAGATAAAAACACTTTAACTAATAGAAACACAGTTTTCTTAGGAAATGGTTCAGCAGATGTTTTAGATGTAATTTTCAAAGTGTTTGTAGATCCTGGAGATGAAGTTGTTATATTTTACCCTACTTTCAGTTTATATACTGTTTTAGCTAATCTTTATAACGCTAAAATAAATGAAATAAAACTAAACGAAGACTTCAGTATACCTGAAAGTGTTTATGACCAAAAAGGAAAACTATTGTTTATTAATTCTCCAAACGATCCTAATGGGAAATCATATGATAACGATACGATCCTAAAAATATGTTATAATTTTCCTGGAATTGTTGTAGTAGATGAATCTTACGCCGGTTTTTCCGATTCTACATGTCTGCCATTATTGAAAGATGTCAAAAACTTAATTGTTTGTCGAAGTTTCTCAAAAACATTTTCTCTTGCTTCATTGAGGATTGGTTACGCGTTAGCTGATGCTGAGATCGTTAAAGAGATGAATAGGGTTAAATTACCATTTAACACTAATCAAATTGCGCAAATAGCTGCACTTTCATGTATTAAACACAAGAATAAAGTATACGAACAGAATAAAAAAATAATAGCAGAAAGAAATAAGTTATCAGAGATTTTGAATAGCTATGCTGGAATTAGCGTGTTGCCGTCGGACGCAAATTTTATATGTGTCAAATTTGATGACAAATCAAAAACACTAAAATTTCTATGGGATTTGAAAGATCTCAAATTTTTAGTAAGACATTTCAGTAAACCTGGTCTTTACAATTATATTAGAATAACGGTTGGAACAGAAGAAGAAAATGCTAAATTTCTAGAAGCTTTTGAAGCTATTGCCAAGAAATACTTATCATGATTTTTTTGAGTATTTGCAAAATTTTTTATTTACTTCAAGCAATAATTATTTATTAGATTAATAATCCATTAGATACTAAAATTTTTCTCGAGTTGGTTTCGAATTTCAAATCCTATTTTTAATCCTAAGGGCGATCGTATCGAGTGTGAATATTGTAATTATAAACTTGTAAAGCCCTATCCAAAAGACAAGCTTTGCCCTAGATGCAGAAGATTTTTGGCTAATATCTTCGAATATAAAGATTCTACGGATAAGGAAAAAACCACACCTCAAGAATTCGTACCAAAAAAGGAAACAGCAGCAAAAAAAATACGTGGTGTGAGAAAAAAAGAAAAAGACAGGAATCCTTCATGGGATGAAGATGTTATTAATTTAGGTGGAGATAATGAATATTTTAAGTTCTGTGGAATAACAACAACAGATAGAACTCAACTTTTTGCCAGCAATAAGAAATGGCTCTATTTATTGGAATTAACAAATAATTTAGATTTCATAGCTACTAGTATACTGGGTGGAGATCTCGATAAAATGCTCCTTAAATCTGAAAATGACGAGGAAGAAAAATGCCAGTTCTTTGAGAAGAACAATTTTATTTATGTCATCTTTGGTAAATTCCCCGATAAAAAAGGAAAATGGGTTCTTGAACAAATGGCTAAACATTTTTCAGATTTAATACAAGATAAAGATGTTAATAACTTAAGTAAATTTGAGAAGTACGATATCGAAAATAAGTTTAAAGGCAAATTAATCTTTATTTTTAAAGAATATATGCAGTTACAAGAGGTATTTTCAGATCAAGAGATCCCTTATGTGGAAGATTGGTTACGATTAGATTATGTTGGATTGTCATCAATGTCTATTGGTGTCATTTCCCTCTTGCTTGACGATGAAGACAGATTGAATGTAAAACTTCCCGGTGAATTTGAAGATCCAGCCGAAGAATTTGAAATGAAAGAATCATTGCTAACTGCAAAAATAGAAGCAATAGCAGCAAACACGCTAGGAAACACCGGTGCTTATCCTCGATGGATAGCAGTAAATTTAGGCCGTTTAAATTATCGTTTTCTTACTTTTAAGAAATACGGAAACGATTATTTCCTTTCATGCTTGACCGAAGGAAATTTAAAAAAGATTGACGTTGTAGAAGCTCAGTTGGAGCCAATATTGATTAATAGTTTAAATACACCATTTTCAGGTAATTTGAGACCTTTTAATAAATTAAAAACCCAAATGAAAGAATTAATGAGCCATGTAAAAGGACGTAAATTTACAAAAATAAATAAATAAAAAATAAAACTACTTTAAATTTGAAGTTAGATTTTTCACTTCATTTAAATGTAAAGCTATTATTTCGAATTATACTCATCATGGATGTAAATCCTCAAACCATACTAAAAGATTATACTGACAAACGTATAGATAAATCTACAGCAATAAAACTGTTAGTTTCTGGCATTGAGAATAACGACGAAGAACAATTTAGATTGGAAGCTATTTCTATTCTTAATGCATTAAAAATAAAAACCAAAACCTTGTTTGAGTTTTTTGAAAACATACTTCTTTCAGATTCAAGTGAAGTTATAAGAAATGCCGCGGCAAAGTATATAAGCGCTAATTTTCTTGAAATCAGTCTTCCTGTATATCAATGGGTTATCCAACACGAAACTTCCTATTATTGTTTAATAACAGTAGTAAATTCACTTGTTAAGATAAACACAAGCGAGTCAAAATCTATTTTATTTGAACAAGTAAGAAATATTAGAAATATAAAATCTCTCAATGTTGACAAAGGTTATGGGAATAAAAAATATCGTAAAGCGTTAAAATCATATTTCAAAAGAAACTCAATTAATTATTTATATCACAAACAACTTGGAGCAATCCTCATCAATTTTTTAACCGTGAAAAACTTAATTGAAGAAATCCCAAATGTTTATTTTGAATTAGATGATAAACGATTATTGATTGATACATTAGACCTATCCGATTATCTTGAATTTGAAGTAAAAGGAACGCCATGGGGATGGAAAAACAACATTCGTAGCCTTTCTCAAATAACTGGATTAAGCAATTTGAAGAATTTAAAAACGTTAGACCTTTCAAATAATCAAATTGGAGATTTGGAGGGAATAAATGAACTAAAGAATCTAACACATTTAGTTTTGAATAATAATCTGATTAGTGACCCAAAAAATCTGGAGTATATAAATCAACTTTCAAATCTTCAATTTTTAGATCTTTGTGGGAATATTATAAGTAAAAATGTTCAAACTAAAGATTTTAGCTCGTCGTGTAGAGTTCTGTTGAATAGATATGTCCAATAAATCGCTTTGAGATAACAAAAATAAAAAAATAAAAATTTATTCAATTAAAGCTGTCTTTCCAGTGCCCCATGTTCCAAGAGCTTTACCTAGTTCTTCATGATCTTTAGCGTATTTTCTAACTTCAATTCCGTTCATTACAGCATGAATCGCTTGTCTAAACGCTATTGCGCCAGCAGTTGGCCCATCAGGATGACTGTGAATTCCTCCACCACTGCCTATAAGAATATCCTTTCCGGCTTCTTTCATTGTTTTTTCTACCATACCTTGAGTAATACCTCCACTAGGCATAGGTAGTGTAGGTTTTATGTGCTGGAATGGGAATCTAAGTACTTTTAAATTTTGTTCGTATCGTTCGTCTAAAATTTCTGCTTTTCCATAAGGGGCTGGAATTACGACTGTGTCCGCTCCACACATTCTAGGGAATTTTCCAAGAGTAATCATACTAGTTAACCCTGTCCAGTGACCACCAAAATACGCGCCAGCAAAATCCATGTGGCCCAAAATCGGTACTTTAATAGATGGATCCTCAGCAATAGCTCTTAGCGCTTCAAAACCGGCAGTGAGGTAATTTATCATAAGTGCGTTAGCGCCTAACTCGATCATTTTATCAGCGAATTCAAACATATCCGGAAACTTGGTAGTAATATTTATAGTATAAAGCGTTTTTTCTCCTTTTTCAGAATCTGCTCTGTCGACTGCTTCCATAACTTTAACTATTCTATCTTCTAAAGTATTAAAGGATGGATTTGAGATCAATTCGTCATCTTTGACAACATCGCAACCTCCTACTGCTGCCTTATAAACTAAATCAGCAGCTACATCTGCAGTGTGTCCTGTACATGGCTTTACCATATTGTTTAGTAATGGGCGTTCCGGTATTTTCAAGAGTTTTCGGAGGCCGTCAATTCCGAATTTTGGGCCCTTGAATTCCTTTAAATATTCTTTTGGAAATGCGAGATCTACTAATTTTAGTCCATGCGTAAGACTGATATTTCCAATAACTGATGTTAGTAGCATTGGAATACCACAACCTTTAATATTGACTATAGGAAAACCAATTTGAACGAAATAAATTCTTTCCTTTATATCTTTAGGTAAAACGTATTCTAAGTGAGGCAGCTCGTAGACTCCGAGCACTCTTGCAACGTGTTTCTTTCGTACTTCCTCCGTTTCAGCAGGTACTCTAACCCATGTTCCAGTAGATTGTTCAATTGCGGCAAATCGGGATAAATAATTCACATTCATTCCCTTAGGGCGCTTAATAGTATAAGATGCGATAATATACTTTTCCAAATCAATACCATCTAAACCCAACGCCTCGGGAGTGTCCAAATACTGCTTACAACTTTCAAATAATTCTTCTTCGGGTGCCATAATTATATCGAAGAAAGGAATATTAGAATATTGAAAAATGTATTTGTTCTCGAAATTGGTATAAAAAATAAAACAAAAAAAAATTAAATAAAAATATTAAGATTTATTCTTCAGATTTTACTGCAGTTTTTAAGTTTAAGTATGTATTCTCCAGCACAGTTAAGTATTCTAATAACACTTGATCTGCTTTTGATTTCTTTTCGTATTCAGCTTTGATAATATTAAGTAAGTACTTTGGAAATACTTTATCGATATAAAAGTCTGATAACAATGCGTAGTACTCGTTGTTTTTATCGTCCTGGAACACCTGAATCATCTGACACTCCCATAACATTTTCAACACGTTGTCTATATCATCGACGCCCTTCTTTTTCAGTTTCTCAAGATCGTTCTTGGTGACGATGGCCGTCCGTAATAAACGCAATGTTTCGTAGACTTGAGGGTTGATGATGATTTCAATCAGTCTGAGGTTATCCTGATCTGATGGTCTATAGTTTTGAAAGAATTTTTTAGTTTCAGTCCTATAATCCGACGCTAATTGCGAAGGTAACCCTCTATCAGCAGGGTCCTTGAGTAGTTGAACTGGGGGAACTCGTAACATTAAAACATCGTTAGTTAGAAAAATTAATTCTGATGGCATTCCTTTAACGGATGTTTCTTTTATCAATTCCCGCTTAATCAATTCTATCAGGACGCTTTCTAAATCGACGAATCCTTGTTTGTATCTGTCTTTTAACCATACCATTAATTCTGATTTCGAAACTGTGCCTTCTTCTCGTAAGCGATTGATGATCATCCTTTTAATCTCGTCTTGGTACGTCATTGCTAATTGTTGTTCGCTATTCAACGTAGGATACACAGACAATCTCCTAAATAGTGAAGGGATCATTCTTAGGTAGGCGTCGTCTTCAAGATTTTGGAGAATAATTCTAGATGCGTCAGCTAATCCCCCTTCGTACGCATCAGGGTCGTCGTCAAGGTTTAAGAGCATGAGTATATAATAGCCTTTCTCGGGTCCTGTGTAGTAGGATGCAATGTTTAACGACCCTACCATTAGACTAATCATTCCAGACTCTCCACTATACTCGTGCGTACTATATACTTGCATAAGCGTTTTATCTGTGATTACGATCTCTTCGGGATATTTTGCTAAGATTTCCGTACCAACTCTCTCGTCCCATCTCATTACTACTAATCCGACTGGCATTTTTACACACTACCTCCTTCAAAATCATTTGATTCTGGTAACTTCTTTTTTTTTTTTGAATCAAGTCCTAAAATATCGTTCAAAGATAAACCAAGCATATCCCATTTGTCTCCAAGTTTCTTTGCAATGAACTCATTTTTCGATGGATATAAAAGTGAATCCGAGATGGATTTCCTTCCTTTTATATTCTTGCTCATTTCTCGAACTTTCTTTACAAATGTAGGTATTCTAGCTCTTTGTATTTGACGATAAGCTACAAGACTACCAACGACAGCAATAACAGCACCAACGATCATCAAAAAGTAAAACATTGGAAATCCAGGGAATATTTCAGTTAAGCTCACTTGTATTGTAATTCTTTCTGTTTTTGAGCTATAATTAGCTTTGTTTATTGTGATATCAACCGGAAGTGCATCAGCAAAGAAAAATGCATCTACAATAGAACTATCTGGTATTGTAACGCTATAAGTTCCATCTCCATTGTCAGTGAAGTTAAATTGAATACCATCAAGGGTTAAGTAGACTTCTGCGTTAATTAACGCGGAGGCATCAAAATTGTCAGTCAATTCAATATCAAATGATAGGTCATTCCCTGATACTACTGGAATTATGTCAGCTACTTCTAAATCAATAACTCTAGGTACGATGTTTAGAAATATTATTGCGTCTCTTTCAATGTAATTCGTCTCAGCAAACCTAATTATTAAGGTGTATGAGGCAATATCTAAGGTTTCGGTGTTCATGTCTAGTTCATACATTCCATTTCCCAAGCTATTTAAGGAAACAACTCCACTGTCTACAACAATTCCACCCACATCTTTTTCCCAAACACACTCACTCAAGTCAACATCAGTCAATCCCGTTCCAGATAATTCTACGCTATAGTCAAAATAAAAAGTCTTTGAGGCTCCAATAAAAACATCAAATGTTTCATAAATCGCTGCTGAATTATTTAATCTTGTGTTAATTTCGTCTATCGTTAGCGGTAGATATATAGATTTAGTTTCATAATTTTCCTTAAACGCTGTAATTTGTAGCACATAATCGCCATATATTGGAAACTCAGAACTATCTAAATCTAACCGATATAATCCACCGGATCCATATGGTGTTAAGTATCCATTAATGCCAGCAATTCCGATTGCGAAATATTGAACCGTAGCTCCATCTATATCTTCATCGGG
>Ga0114930_10001662_pt1 | contig 20834 bp, 18 predicted proteins | sample AnhtaG_FD_87300 | JGI IMG/M metagenome (GOLD analysis project Ga0114930, IMG submission 87300) | Deep subsurface microbial communities from Anholt, Denmark to uncover new lineages of life (NeLLi) - Anholt_01485 metaG | ecosystem: Environmental > Aquatic > Marine > Oceanic > Sediment | place... | reverse complement strand
CCATTTCGTTTACTGCAAAGGATATAAACGTAAAACTTTTTCATATTTCTAGATTCCCGCTTCCGCGGGAATGACAAAAAGGAGTGTGGATGACAGCGTAATTATATGTCTCTTATATTATTTTGCCAACTAATTGGGAGATGAACCGTAATTCATAAGTTACATAAAACTCCATAAAATACACAAGATAAAACACATGTCCTATGTCAAGGACTGACACTTTTTATTTGACATGATGAGTGCAAATCATCTTTTCGGGTGAAAAAAAAGGAAGAAAAATCATTCCAAAAGTCATCCTTAAAGGCTATTTACTTACTGATTGGTTTCTATTATCTTTATAGCATGAGGCACAAATAAAATGCTTAAGTTATGGGGCCGGTTCGTGAGGAGGGACACTAATTTATTCCCAAACCTTTTTTATGTCACGATTCAGGAACCGCCCCCTCAATGACCTTTTAGAATTGACATAAAAAACTTTATTGGATATAATAAGCTTCAAAAGAAGGTAAAATGAATCTCAAAAGGGTTATTGTATTATTTTCTCTACCTATACTCCTTTCTTCCTTTCTCCTATCTCAGAGTGTAGCTGAATTAGCAAAAAAGGAAAAAGAAAGAAGAGAAAAACTAAAAGAGAAAAAAACAACCGTTATCACTAATGCTGATTTAAAAAAGGTTAAAAAAAAGTCGGGCGTCTCCGTAAGACAACCCGCATTCTATGAACCTCCAAGTAAAAAGGAATCCACTGCCCCAAAGACATCTTCGATTGACAAAGCAGACCCATCTGAAATCAGAGCTATGGAGCAAAAGGAGCCTCGGGAAGAGACTCCAGAAGTGCTCGAAGCCAAATGGAATAAGGCAAAAGAATACGTAGAGCTCCTGACTACTAAATTAAACGGTCTGTGGCATGAGTTTTACAACATGAATAGCATGAAATCTAAAGAGACAATCCAGCAACAAATTGCGGAGACTTCAAAAAAACTGGAAAAAGCACGAGCAGACGAAATTAAAACCAAGAGAGACTTTGATCGGTCGGGAAAACGGGCCAAAAAGAAATAGTATCCTTAACAAAAAAGCTTAAAATAAGGGGGAAAGAGTAAAATCCAAAAAAGCCCCTCTCTATCCTATTAAATCAGTGGAAAGATAACAAAGTCCTTTCCATCTTTCACTTACCTGAAATATATGAAGGAAATCTGAATTCCCAATTCCCTCTCATCTTTAGAACGGAGAATAACCTTCGCAGGGATAAATGTTTTATCTATAGAGATCACAAGGTCAAATTTTTCTGCCTCTCCAAGTATTTCTTTTTTTATCTTGAACGATCTCTGGAAATAATTCCCCTCCGGGGTAAACTCATCTAAAATTACATTTTTTATCTTGAATATAACCTTCTGATCATGAAATATCTCCTTGTTTACACCTCCCTTGATGACCAGCAGGGCATCCTGTTTAGGATTATCGATAATACATCGGGCTTCCTTACCTGTCCATCTCCATCTCTTAAGCAGAGTCTCAGGATTTATCTCAAGATCATACCAGCCATCCCCGTAGATTATTTTTGGAATATCCGGAGGGGGCGGGACAAACTTTAATTTTTTTACTAAGATCTTCTTCATGGAATCTCCGGGCCCGTCATAAGGAGAGGAAAATCCTATAGACAACTCCAGAGTTTCTTCTCCTTTGAACTCAGGATCAAGAGCATCAATAAAGGCAGGAATATAAATTTTTCGAGAATACGTGTATTCTTTATCCGGTTCCCATAAAGATGTTGGAATTTCAGGCCTATGGCCGTCGTGAACTATTAAATTACTCCTGTGCCAAAAATGCACAAAAATAATATAATCTATATCCATTTTTAAAAAATTACTCTCAGTTTTCCATTTGTACTGGATATCCACATATAAATTATCTGTTAAAGTAGTTTCAGAAAATTTGACTTCGATGTCTACTCCCTTTATCTGCATTTTATTCTTGCAGACTAACAAAGTGAATGCTAAAGCCAGCCCAAGAAGAAAAACTGTAATTTTTTTCTTAATAACGATCCTCCTATTTTCACAAAAAAACAGGACCCAGCTTATTTTACTTCATGAAGCTATAAAAAAGTAGGTTTCTATATTTTTTTAAGGTTGAATATTTGACTGAAATGCCCATGTGTGCTCAATAGCCTGGCGCTAAAATTACCACAAGATAAAAGAACATGTCAAAGAAACAGAGAAAAAGGTAAGCATCCTTATTTCCGTGACAATTTCTTTGGAAGTCAGACAATCTGGTTAGGAAGCCATCCGGAGGCGAGAGGGCATGGTTCCTCAAAGAGGAGAGCGAGCCGAGGAATAAGTGGATTTTCCTCGCTGGGGAAAATACACGGGCTGACGAATCAGTTTGCCTGACTGTTTCTTTATCACGGAAATAAGGATGCCTCTGAGAAAAAGGAGGGAAAACAGTTTTTGTCTTCCATATTTTTATTTCTTCTATTTTGCCTTTCAACTTGCCAGCACAGCTCTAACACCTTGAAAGAGAAAAACGAATAGTGTATATTCCCCAGAAGATGAAAGTTTTTCTTCTGTTCTTCTCTTTTATTCACCGTTCAGGATGTATGATTAAAAATTGGCTTTACAGCAAGAAAATATTAACTCCAAAAAAAGCTCCTTTACCAGTCATCAGTGTCGGGAATATCACTTTTGGAGGCACAGAAAAAACACCATTAGTCATAAACCTTATGTCTTCACTTATCAACAACAGCTTTAAAGTGGCAATGATTTCCCGAGGGTATAAAGGGAAATGGGAAAAGAAGGGAGGGATTCTCTCTGACGGTGAAAAAATCCTCGGCACATGGGAGGACTCGGGTGACGAACCTTACATGGTGGCCCAGAACATCCCACAGGCAGGCATCTTCATTGGTAAAAACCGGCTTCTCTCCTGCCAAAGAGCCAAAGATTATGGATTCGAGCTTGCCGTGCTGGATGATGGTTTTCAGCATCGCCGCCTCCACAGGGATTTAGACATTGTCCTTTATAGCCCGGAAAAAAAAATTGCCCTCCGCGAATCCACTTCTTCCCTAAAAAGAGCTAACATTCTTCTGATAAAGAGAGAGGCAGATATTTTTAGAAAAAATGGGATAAAAAAACGTTTCCCCGAATCAGCCATCCACAAATACTCTGTTCGAAGCAAGGGTTTCTTCAGCCTGAGAGAGAAAGGAATAAATCAGGCTGAACTGCTAAAAGAGAAAAAAGTCCTCGCTTTCTGCGGCATAGCCCGTCCTGAAAGATTCTTATCCATCCTTCAAGAAGCAGGAATAGAGCCTGTATCTTTTTTAAAATATCCTGACCACCATCCATTCCCCTTTTCCACCTTAAAAAAAATCAAAGAAAAATGCCAAAAATCCAAAGCTGAAGTTATCATCACCACTGAAAAGGATGCTGTAAAGATTATTCAAAATATGAATTTTATAAATATCCCGGCTTACTATTTAAAAATTGGACTTGAGCTGGAAGAAGAGTTTTACTCCAGAGTCCTCCATCCCTTTAAAGGAAAAGCTTGATCGCTTAAAATGGCTAGTTTTAAAGAACTGTCAGAATTTTTAATTTTTCAAACAATTAAGGCTCCTTTTACCATTCTTCCGCGGAATCTGTGTCTTTTTGCAGGAAGGAGCCTTGGGCTAGTCTTCTACTGGCTGGATAAAAGGCACCGTCGGCAAGCCTTATCCAACTTAAAAATTGCTTTTGGCACAGAATTATCTCTTTCAGAGATTAAAAGAATTGCCCTCAATTCCTTTAAACATTTTGGTGAGTTCCTCATGGACATTATTAAGTTTCCCTATCTTGGAGAGAAAAAAAAGAATACACTCATGTTTGTCGAAGGCGAAGAAAATCTTCTGGAAGCCCTCAAGGAAAAAAAGGGAGTCCTCATCTTTTCAGCCCATTACGGAAGCTGGGAAATCGCTGAAAACTTTCTAACTAAAAAAGGAAAACTAAACATTGTTGTCCGGGCTCTTGATAACAGACTTTTGGAGAAAGAACTCATTAAATTCAGAACAGGGCTGGGAGCAAAAATCATTTATAAGCACCAGGCGACAAAACAGATCCTTCAATCCCTCCGCGCTGAAGAAATGGTTGCCATTGTGATCGATCAGAATGTTCAAAAGCATCAGGCTGTGTTTGTGGACTTTTTTGGCAAAAAAGCAGCCACAACCCCAAGCTTTGCTGCCTTTTACCTCAGGACAAAATCACCTGTTGTCCCACTTCTCTGTTACCCGACATCATCTCATGGCTATCACCTCAAATTACTCGGACCTCTAAAATTTACTTCAGGTGGAGACTACAGCCAAAATATATTGAAAATCACCCAAATATGCACTAAGATTATAGAAGCCCAAATAAGAAAAAATCCCGATTATTGGCTTTGGTTCCACAACAGGTGGAGAACAAGACCAGATGAAGAAAAAGAGAATTAAATTTGAACAGAGCTGAATTTTAAATATATAGGGAGGAAATAATGAAAATTGCCTTAACTTATTCCATAATCACGGGATTTTTTCTCTTTTCACTAGCCTATTTATCTGGTGAATCCAGGGAAAAAATAGAAAAAATATTCAAGTCCATAAAATGGTATGGCCACGCCTCTTTTGCCATCGAATCCGATAAAATTATCTATGTCGATCCATGGAAAATCCCGGAATCAGCCCCTAAGGCAGACCTAATCCTTGTGACTCATTCCCATTTTGACCACCTTTCTACAAGTGACATCATTCAACTTAAAAAAGAAGGAACAACTATTGTCTGTTCTGCAGACTGTGTCTCCCAGCTCTCTGGAGATGTTAGAGCTATGGACCCCGGCCAGGAATTTGATACCCAGGGAATAAAAATCAAAGCTGTCCCTTCTTATAATCCTTCAAAGCCCTTCCATCCTCGAGGAAAAAAGTGGCTGGGCTATATTATTGAGGTTGATGGAGTTTCAGTTTACCATGCAGGTGATACAGATTTTATCCCGGAAATGGAGGACCTGGGCGTAATAAACATCGCCCTCTTACCTGTAGGGGGACAGTATACTATGAATGCTGAAGAAGCAGCCAAAGCAGCAAATATTTTAAAAGCTGACATTTCCATCCCGATGCATTACGGTGCAGGAGTGATTGGCGATATAGAAGATGCAAAAAAATTCAAGGAGCTTTGTAAAGGGGAAGCCAGAATCCTCAAAGAAGTAGAAAAATGAGAGCTAACAACCGTCTTCCCGATGAATTAAGACCGATTAAAATCAAACCGGATTATTTGGACTTTGCTGACGGATCTGCTTATATAGAAATCGGCAAAACAAAAGTTGTCGCTGCGGCCACAATCGAAGAGAAAGTCCCACACTTTCTTAAAAACAGCGGGACCGGCTGGGTTACTGCTGAATATTCCATGCTTCCCAGGTCTACTGAAAAAAGAAATGTAAGAGAGAGAGGACAATCTCGTCTTTCCGGCCGAAACCAGGAAATCCAACGTCTGATTGGGCGCTCTCTCCGGGCTGTAACAGAACTCAACGTCCTGGGAGAGAAAACTATAATACTTGACTGCGATGTCCTTCAGGCAGACGGAGGCACAAGAACAGCCTCAATAACAGCAAGCTGTGTAGCATTAGCTCTTTCTTTAAAAAAGATGATGGAAAAAAACATCATCGACCAGATGCCCCTCAAGCACCTTGTCGGCGCCATCAGTGTGGGGATAGTGGAAGGAGAGATTCTTCTCGACCTCGATTACAATGAGGATGCAAAGGCAGAAATAGATATGAATGTTGTCGAGACGGAAAAAGGGCAGCTCGTGGAAATCCAGGCAACAGCGGAAAAAAACCCTTTCTCAAGAAAAGAACTAAGCTCTCTTTTAAGTATAGCCAACAAAGGTATAAAAGAAATCATAGAGGTACAGAAAGAAGTCCTCAAAAAAAAGAGCCTTCTCTTTATGGCTTATGGATAATCCCTTGGCACTTTTTTCTTTTAATCCGTTTGTACAAAATCCTTATACAGAAAAGGAGAAAAGGACATGGATCGAATCCTGATAACAGGAGGAGCCGGCTTTATTGGCAGCCATCTATGCGAATCTCTCTTAGAGAATGGAGCAGATCTAGTCTGTGTCGATAATTATTTTTCCGGCTATAAAGATAACATCCGGGAATTTTCCCTCCATCCTTATTTTGAAATGATCCGTCACGACATCATCCATCCTCTTTTTCTGGAAGTCGATAAAATTTACCATCTTGCCTGCCCAGCCTCACCTATTCACTACAAATACAATGCGATAAAAACAGTAAAAACAAACGTTTTGGGAACGATCAATATGCTTGGCCTTGCCAAGAGGATAAAAGCTCCCATTCTGCTCGCTTCTTCCTCTGAAGTTTACGGCGATTCAAAAGTTCACCCTCAAACGGAAAGCTATTGGGGAAACGTCAATCCAATTGGCATACGAAGCTGCTATGATGAAGGGAAAAGAGTTGCAGAAACTCTAATGATGGATTACCACCGCCAGAACAAAGTCGACGTTAAAATTGTTCGTATTTTTAACACCTATGGACCCAGGATGGCAATAAATGACGGAAGAGTCGTCAACAACTTTATCGTTCAAGCGCTAAAAGGAGTACCCCTCACTGTTTACGGAGATGGAAGCCAAACACGCTCTTTTTGTTATGTATCAGACCTCATTCAAGTTTTAATAAAAATGATGGAAACAAAAAATTTTAATGGCCCTGTTAATCTGGGAAATCCAGCTGAGCTTCCTATCCTTGATTTGGCCAAAAAAGTTTTAAATCTTACAAAAAGTTCTTCAAAAATTATCCATAAGCCTCTTCCTCCGGATGATCCGGTCCGCAGATGTCCTGATATCTCATTAGCAAAAGAAAAACTCGGCTGGACGCCAAAAATAAGCCTTGAAGAAGGCCTCCAAAAGACCATAACTTATTTTAAAGAAAAATTAAGCCTTAAGTAAAAATAAAAAGCATTGCTTGAGCTAAATAACCCATCTATTTTTTACTAAAAGGTCACATGTTTTTCTCTATCTCTTCAGCTAAAAGATGAAGGAGGAGAATATGAACCTCCTGAATCCTGGGAGTTCTCTCTGAAGGCACGTCAAGCAGATAATCAGCAAGAGATTTCACCTTCCCTCCTTCCTCCCCTGTAAAGGCGACAGTAGACAGCCCCCTCTTTTTGGCAGCTTTTAAGGCTTCAATCACATTGGGTGAGTTTCCGCTTGTGGAAAGGCCAATGGCAATGTCCTCTTTATCTCCAAAGGCTTCAATCTGTCTGCTAAAAACATAGTCGAAAGACGTGTCATTAGCGATAGAAGTCAGCCCGGAAGTGTCTGTTGTTAAGGATACAGCTCGAATGGGATCTCTTATCTTTAAAAATTTATTCACAAGTTCCGCAGCAAAATGCTGAGCCTGGGCAGCGCTCCCTCCATTACCAAAAATTAGTATTTTGCGCCCTTTTTTTAACCTTTCTACTGAGAGACTTGTTACTTTTTCAAAAATCTCTCCTTTAGATTCGAAGAAATCCTCAACAATCTGTTTCCATTCTTCAAAAACATCTTGATATTTCATCTCTCCTCCATAATTAAAGCTCTCCTCTTATTAAATCAATTCTTTTATCCTGTTTCACTGCTAAATCCACTTTTATTCTTAACCGGTATATTTTATGAATAATCAAAGCTAGTTTGTTAACTCACTCTCTATAGCGCTTTTTACTTTATTCATTAACTTGGGGAGGTTATTGCGGTCATATCCATAAGCAGAAATGATTGGATGAAAAAAAACTCTAATTTTTCCTTTTTTTATAAAAAAAGACCCCTTCGGCATAAGCTCGTAGGTTCCCTGTATGCTTATGGGGACAACAGGGGCCTGGCTGTCAGCAGAGATAAAGAATCCTCCCCTTTTGAAAAGCTGAATATTTCCATCCCTGCTCCTTGTCCCTTCGGGAAAGATCAAAAAGGAAAAGCCTTTTTCTTTAATCACACGGGAGGCTTGATCTATACTCCTTTTTCCTCCTTTTATGCCTTTTCTATCCACAGGAATAAAACTTACCTGCCTCATAGCCTGACCAATGACCGGAATCCTGAAACTTTCTTTTTTCAGGATAACTCTAATAGACTGGGGAATAAGCATAAAAAGCAAAGGGCCATCGATAAAACTCAGATGGTTAGACATAAAAACATAGGCTGTTTTTTTCTCTATCTTCTCAAGGCCTGTTACTTCAATACGGATTCCCAATATTTTCTGTCCGAGCTTTATAGCCAATTTTGCAATCGGAATAATAGGCTGAGGCCACTTTATCAAGAAGCAAAAAAGAAGAACAGGAATGATAAGAATAATTATAAGAATATAAGTGACAAAAAGGACAATGGTTCGCATTCCTTGTTTCCGCGATTATATCATACATCAACAAAGAAAAGTAAAAAATGCAGAAAACGTAAGTATCTTTTTTGCCGTGATGAAGGAAGGATCAATCACATTATAAGGGTATTTGGGGATGGATGAAGCGACTTTGAAGATTTAGCCTTCCTGAATCGCTTTTGAGGGAATCCGGCGTAGCCGGACACCGAGTATGTTTGAGCGCAGCGAGTTACGCAGGTGCCGAAAAGAGCGATGAAGGAATGGCGTTAAAAATCTGAACGGAGCTCAGACATTCCCAAATACCCTTATTAATCCATCACGGAAAAAAAGATACTTCCTCAGAAGGCAGGAAAAATATTTTATTGGTAAATGTAAAATTGGCAGTACATTCTATCTTGTACTACGCTTATAGGCTTGAATATGGATGGATAATTAATCCGATGCACCCATGCTGGGAGCATGAATCCAGGAGCCATTCAGATTGACCAAATCATTCCTGAAATCCTCTATAGAACTGACCTTATAAAGACCTGTAACCGGATTACTGGGCTGGTAAGTAAAACTGACATTTCCGCCGACTTCTCCGTCACGCCCCAAAGAAACGATTAAGAAATCATCACTTCTCAAAGTTGAAGCTGGAATACTGTAAACATCGGCTACGGCTGTCCCTGTATAAACATAAAAGGGATTTCCCCATTGATCATTTATGGGGCAAACTTTCATATAATTCGGAGAAATTTCATTTATAAAATTGTTTCCACTCTCAAGTGGCCCTGATTGGTTTCCAGTATCAGGTGCATATCCTGTGTTGGTAACATAGTCCACACAGGCAGTGGCAATGTTGACAATCTGCTTCATTGTTTCCTTTTGCTTGGCTTTCTGTAGGGCAGTCATAACATTGGGAATGATCAAAGCGGCAAGAACGCCAACGACGACAACAACAATGAGCAACTCAATCAGCGTAAAACCTCTTGTTTTTCTCATCATCTTGAGTTTCTTTCCTGTGTGGATGTAAAGATGATACTTCCTTTTCTCTGCTTTCTTCTAAAAAGAAGAGGGCGACACATCAAGAGATGTATCGCCCTCTTTAGGTTTGAAAATGATCTCTCAGAATCTGATTTTAAATTATGTACCGGCTGCAGCAGTCCTTGGACCACGGATCCAGGAACCATTCCAATTCACTAGATCCCTTTCAAAATGTGCCATCGTGCTGAGCACATACATTCCTGCTTCAGGACTAGCTGTAACAAATGACCAACCTTCTACTACTCCACCTTTTGCGTAAGAAGAAACGAGAAAATCATCTCCAACAGCAGTGCTTATTCCGTATTGATTTGCATTAGTACCTGTGTAGACACGGAAACCATAGCCCCATTTGTCGGAAATCGGGAGAACTTTAACATAGAATGGACAAATTCCAGTATAAAAGGCATCGCTGGCAGTATAGACACCATTAGCGACAGGGGCAACTCCGTTATCTGTGACAAAGTCTGCAATGGATGATGCAATGACGCCTACATCTTTCATGGTACTTTTCTGTTTGGCTTTCTGGACAGCAGTTGTGATATTGGGAACAAGAAGCGCTGCAAGAATTCCCAGGATAGCAACAACAATGAGCAGCTCAATCAGTGTAAAACCTCTTACTTTGTTTAACATTTAAAACCTCCTTTATTTTTTTTTCGACTTTATTTTCAGCCGATCAAACAATTAATAGAAAGCCTTTTATAATGCAATTTTTGTGCCATGCTTAACATTTTTTATGTTGTTGAAATTAAACAAGTTATAATTTTCTTCCGGAAGCCTTCCTTGAAAAACGACAAATTATGGCTTTTATTGACAAAATATGACACTTTTTTTCATTTCTGGCTCATCGTATGACTGTAACCAGATGAATCCGAAAGGATGGTGCCGCTCCATTCAGGTAGATTTTAAGCCGTATTTATCGATGAGGTATCTCAAAGTCCGGTAGCTGACACCAATAAGCGATGCGGTTTCCTTAAGATTTCCCCCTGCAGCCTTGCGAGCTTGCATTATATAATTTTGTGCAATTTCATCAAGATGCGCATTGAGTTTAAATCCTGGCTCAAGAAGATAACTGGTTTCTGGCTTCTTCTGTGGTGAAAGGAGTTCTTCAGGAAGGCTTTCCTTTGTGAAGATCTCTCTCTTCTCAATAGCCACAACTCTCTCAATAACATTTTCCAGCTCCCTGACATTTCCCGGCCAGTGGTAAGATTCAAAGATATTCATCACCTCTGGAGCAACTCTCATTGTCTTTCTTCCCATCTCCATGCAGTATTTCTTAAGAAAGTGAGAAACGAGGAGAGGCAGGTCCTCTTTTTTTTTCCTTAGAGGAGGCATTTCAAAAGAAATGACATTCAGCCTGTAAAACAAGTCTTCACGGAATTTTTCTTCCTCGATTTTTTTCTTTAAATTCTGATTGGTTGCCGCGATTATCTGGACATCAACCAAGATCTCTTCCGTCCCACCCACTCTTCTAATTTTTTTATCCTGGAGACTCCGGAGAAGCTTCACCTGAGTCAATGGAGACATTTCGCCTACTTCATCTAAAAACAAAATGCCTCCTTCTGCTACTTCAAACATACCTTTTTTATTAGCCACAGCACCTGTGAAGGAACCTCTCATGTGCCCAAAAAGTTCACTCTCCAGAAGATTCTCTGGCACTGCTCCACAGTTTATGGAAACAAATGCCTTCTCCTGTCGGCTGCTGAGCTGGTGGAGTGCTCTGGCAGCTATTTCCTTCCCCGTTCCACTTTCTCCGACTATTAGAACAGTGGAATCTGTGTCAGCGATTTTTTCGAGCAAACTGAATACCGCCTTCATCTTTTTGCTTTTTCCCACTATATTCTTGAAACTGTACTTCTCTTTAAGTTCCCTTTTTAACCGGATATTCTCCTGCTTCAGCCTTCCTTTTTCCAGCCCTTGAGCTACTATAATTTTCAACTCTTCCATATCAAATGGTTTAACCACGTAATCCATAGCTCCAGCTTTTAGTGCTTCTACTGCCTGTTTAATTGTCCCGAAAGCCGTAATCATGATGAATGGCATATCTGGATTTTTTTTCTTGACCCGCTTAAGAATCTCCATTCCGCTTACCTGCGGTAGCTTTATATCGGAAAGGACAATGTCAAAGTCCTGATTTTTTATCATCTCGAGAGCTTTAGGAGCAGAGAGGGATGTCTCGACTTTGTAACCTTCTTTTCTAAAGACAACAGAAAGAAGGTCAAGGATACTCTTTTCGTCGTCTATGATGAGTATTTTTTCCGTTTTATCCTCTCTTCTATTTTATTTACACTCTGCTGCTGAACTTTCTCTTCTCCAAAGGAAGGCTGATAAAAACCTCGGTCCCTTTATTGGGCTCGGAAACAACCTTGATTTTCCCTTTATAATCATCTACTATCCGGCGAACCACAGACATTCCGATTCCTTTGCCATCCTCAAAACTGGAGTAAAAGGGCTCAAAAATCTTATCCAATTCTTCTTCGGACATGCCAATTCCTGTATCGGCAAATCTTAACTGTATCTCCTTCTTTCTCTTCCGTTCAAAATCAATGGTTAATGTCCCTCCTCCGGGCATGGCTTTAAGGGCATTTTTTATAATATTCCAGAATAGCTGTTTTAGCTGATTGATATTTCCATAATACGGGACCCTCATTGATTTATAATTTCCATCAACAATCAATTTTCCGTCCATTTCGCCGCTGCTCTGCAGTAACATCAATGTTTCCTCCAAAACAACTGAGAGATCAACAGAGGAGAAGGTTTTTGGTGCCGGAGAACCTAAATTCAGAAATTGTTCGATCGAATGAGAAACTCTAATTGATTCTTTGATAATGATATCCATCAATTTTTTTTGTTCTCCGCCCAGACCTGATCCATCCTTCAGAACCTGCGCCGAGCCTGAGATGGCTGCCAGTGGATTCCTGATTTCGTGAGCGAGCTGCGCAGATACCTCTCCTGCTATGGCAAGTCTGTTTTTTATTTCAAGCTCCTTTTGAGCAATTTTCAGCTCGTCTCTTGTTTTCCTCAAGCTTCCTGTCAGGTAATTCATCAGGAAAGCCACAAGGAAAAAGGCGCTCCAGGCGATAAAGACATTTTGTGTGACAAGACCTAGCGATACTTCTACGGTTTTCTCCGGATCATAATCATAATGGGGAATTATTCTGAAATACATCATTTCAACCAGAAGACCAAAAAAGATCGCCGAGAGAGCCGCAGTTACATAGGCAGCGCGCTTGGAAAGAACAATGCTTGCTGCGATTATTTCGAAAATGTAGAGAAAGTAAAAAGTTCCCTGCAAACCCCCTGAAATATAGACAAGCGCCGTAATCATGATAAGATCGAAGAATATCTGAAAGTAAACCTGGGCCGTGTAATATTTTCCCCAGAGATAAAACATAAAATAGAAAAAAGAGAGGAGATAGAAAATGAATATTAAAAAATAAAATGGATTAAGCGGGAGAAATTCCGATGTAATGTATTGAATAATAACTGCTGAAACAACAAGAGATGTGACAATGATAACACGCAGGAAAATGAGCCGAGAGATGTCTTTTTCTTTAGTTGTCATCCAACCTGCTGCATCATGCTGAAGACAGGAAGGTACATGGAAATGACAATCGTACCGATCAAAAGTCCAACAAAAATTAGAAGAACCGGCTCTAACACGGAAAGAAGGGCTCCAACCGCAGTTTCGACCTCATTATCGTAAAAATCAGCTACTTTCGACAGCATAGCATCCAGATTTCCGGTAGCCTCACCCACACCAACCATCTGAGTAAGCATTAATGGTAAACGGCCTTTTTCTCTGAAAGCATCTATGAGGCTTGACCCTTCAGAGACCATGGTTCGAGACTCATTTATGCGGCGTTCTAAGATAACATTTCCAGCCGTAGAGGATGTGATCTTAAGGCTCTCCATCATGGGAACACCTCCGTTAAGGAGAGTGCTCAAGGTTCTTGTGATTCGAGATAGGGCAACTTTTTCAAATAATCCTCCAAAAAGTGGCATTTTTAGTTTAGCCTGATCAATAATCCGTCTTCCTTGCCCTGTTGTTTTAGCGTACCTGTAAAGAAAAACTGAACCTATTAGCCCCCCAAAGATAAACACTATATATTTCTGGACAAAACCGCTGAGGGCCAATATAAATAGAGTAAGGGAAGGCATATCTGCTCCCAGCTCGATAAATATCCGTGAAAAAGTCGGAACAATTTTCCACAACATAAAAATCGTCACAATGATAGAAAATGCAAATATGACTACAGGATACGCCATCGCCTGTTTTATCTGGGCTTTCAACTTTACAATTTGTTCCTGGTAATCCGCTAAACGCATCAGCATGACATCGAGCGAACCACTCTGTTCTCCTGATGCTACAAGGTTGCAGTAGAGATCATCAAAAACCTTTGGGTATTTCTTTTTGGCCTGATTCAGAGTGGAGCCAGCCTCTACATCCTTCCGGATGTTTATAATAACACTTTTAAAAAACTTGTTCTTTGTCATTTTGGACAGCATGGTCAAGCTCTGAATTAAAGGAAGATCCGCGTCTATCAACACGGAAAGCTGCCTGCTGTAGATGCACAATTCCTTAAGCGGAACCGATTTTTTTGTAAGAAAAGGGATTTTTAACTCTACACTTTTCCTTTTAACATCCGTGACAGTTATCTGCTCGCCCCTCAGGATTCTCGTCAGATCTACAGAAGACTTGGAAACACGTTCTCCTCCTACGTCATCACCGAAACGATTTTTGCCCTTCCAGACGAAAACAGCCATCTCTGTTCTCCTTTTATTTCCTCATTGGATTTCGAGATAAGCCTGGAGAGGTCGGCTTAAAGCCCCCACTCCTATGAAAAATTTCAACTAACTCCTCTGGTTTATAGGAGACCCCCATGGCAGTCTCTCTAGTGATAAATCCTTTAGAACATAGATCGGCCAAAGATTGGTTAAAGGTTTGCATCCCATACTTCTCTTGGCCCATCTGCATTGAGGAATAAATCTGGTGGAGCTTATTTTCTCTGATGAGATTTCTGATAGCCGTATTAGGAATAAGAATCTCCATGGCCAGAACTCTTCCGTTTCCGTCTGCTCGAGGCAAGAGAGATTGTGTTAATATGGCTTCTAATGTCAAGGAAAGTGTTATTCTCACCTGACCCTGATACTGGGAAGGGAATATATCAACAATTCTGGAAATTGTCTCAGAGGCTGAATTTGTATGAAGGGTTGAGAAAGTGAGATGTCCTGTTTCCGCGACATTTATGGTGGCTTCAACAGTCTGCAAGTCTCTCATTTCTCCGACAAGCACGACATCCGGGTCTTCTCTCAAAACAGAACGGAGTGCATTTGGGAAAGATAATGTGTCAATATTAAGTTCCCTTTGATTTATAATTGACTTTTTAGGTTGGAAATAATATTCAATAGGGTCTTCTATGGTTATAATATGAACGTCTCTTTCTGTATTTATATGGTCAATCATACAGGCTAAGGTGGTTGATTTTCCACAGCCAGTTGGCCCGGTCACCAGTATTAACCCCCGGGGCAAATAGCAGAGCTTAGCAATCTTCTGTGGAATACCCAGCTTCGGAAAGCTCCACATCTGGCTTAGGAATCTCCGGAAAGCTGCTGCCACAGCTCCCTTCTGCTGGAAGATATTCCCTCTAAAGCGCCCAATATCTTTGATGCCAAAAGAGAAATCAAGCTCCATCTTTTCCTCAAATATTTTCTTCTGCCTGTCTGTTAACAACGTGTATACAAGTTCCTTGGTATCAACAGCAGTTAAAGGCGGGTGATCGAGTGAGATCAAGTGGCCGTCGACTCTAATTCTAGGGGGAATTTGAGTCGTTAAATGTAAATCACTGGCATTTCTTTCAACCGCTATTTTAAGCAGTTCCTGAATCGGCTTCGCCACTTTTTACCTCCGCATCTTTTATAGTTTCTCTTAAGACCTCTTCTATGGATGTAACCCCATCTTTTATCTTGGCCAATCCGCTCATACGCAGCGATGCCATCCCGTTTTGCATAGCTAACATTTTTATATCTTTGGGCTGGGACTTGGTTAAAATGAGATCTCTTATATCATTAGTAACTTCCATGACTTCAAAAAGTCCGGTTCTTCCTTTATAGCCTGACTCATTGCAAAGGGAGCAGCCTTTTGACTTCATGGGTTTCACTTTTTCCGCTTCTTCCGGAGAAAATCCTATGTCAATAAGAGCTTCAGGGGAAATTTTATGTTCCTCCTTGCACTTCTTGCACAAACGCCTTATCAGTCTTTGTGCCACAATTAGAATGAGTGCATCAGAGATCAAAAAGGGTTCAACATTCATGTTTATCAGCCTGATAATTGTACTCGCTGCATCATTAGTATGAACTGTGGAAAAGACCAGGTGGCCGGTTAGTGCTGCTTTAACGGCGATATCAACAGTTTCAAAATCTCTCATCTCACCAACAAGCATAATATCGGGGTCCTGCCTCAGGAATGCTCTGAGAGAGGCCGCAAAACTTAATCCAATTTCTTCTTTTATGTTGACCTGGTTAATTCCAGGCATATAAAACTCAACAGGGTCTTCCGCGGTCATGATGTTCTTTTCCTGCGCGTTTAGGTTGGAAACAGCGGAATACAGAGTATTTGTTTTCCCGCTTCCTGTAGGACCGGTGACCAGGACAATCCCAAAGGGTTTGACGATGGCTGATTCAAAAAGTTTAAGAGACTTTTTCTCAAACCCTAATTTAGTAAGGTCCAGCTGCAGCATTTCTCGATCAAGGATTCGGGAAACAATTTTCTCGCCAAAAATAGTTGGCACACAGGAGATTCGCATATCCACTTCTTTCTTGTTGTCATCCCCCCATTTCACTCTCATTTTTAACCGCCCGTCCTGCGGGAGTCTTTTCTCTGCGATATCCATGTTCGAGAGGATCTTCACCCGGGAAATAACCGGATTTTTAAATTTCATTGCGAGATCCATCACTTCATGAAGAATGCCGTCGATGCGGTATCTAACCCGGAAAGAACGCTCATAGGGTTCAAAATGAACGTCACTTGCGCCTTTTTTTATGGCATCCATAAATATCGTATTCACAAGGGTAATGACAGGAGCTTCCTCCGTAGATCGTGTTAATTCTTCAATGTCATACTCTTCCTCTTCGTCTTCAATGACATTGACCGCTCCATCATCGGCCTGCTCAATTTCATCAATAATCTCCTTAACTTTTAAAGAATCAGAAGCGCCGTAGTATTTATTTATGGCATCCATAATCCCTGACTCAGAAGCGATGACGGGCTGAATGCTCAAACTTGTTCGAAACCTGACATTTTCGATAATATCCAGGTCTGTGGGATCAACCATGGCCATCGTTAAAAAAGACCGAATTCGATGAATCGGCATAATCATGTTCTTTTTGGCAATATCTACTGGAACCAGCTCAATGACATCCGGATAGACTTCGAACTGACTGAGGTCAATATAAGGATAGCCTAATTGGCGGCTTAAAGCCTGCGCCATTTCCTCTTCTGTGATAATGCCCATCGTTACAAGGGCACTTCCGATAGGAACTTTATTCTTTTTTTCAAACTCTGTGGCAGACTTTAGCTGGTCTGTAGTTAATAGTTTTTCACGTAAAAGAAGTTCACCTAGATTTGATGCCATTTTTCATGCCTTATATGGTTTTTATAAAAATAAACAATTTGACAATCTTTGTCAACTCTTTTCAGGCGTTATTCAATAAGGCCAGGATTCAAAATATTTAAAAGTTTTAATTTCTATTTACTTATCACCAGATAACTCAGCTTTTTGTTCAGATACAAGGACGTATCTCAATTATTGAAGTTATTGAAATCTAATCCCGTAGTCAAACTCAAAAAGCTTTTATCTAAGAGACGGCTGCTGTATATCAATATTCTCTTATTCCTGAAATATTTTCTCTAAAAAGTATTACTCATTTGATCGTAACAACCTTTATACTCGCAGAGAATTATTATGTTGTCAATCATCGCAAAGGGGGATTTTAAAGGTTAATTTCAGGCACATTTTCTCATCCCTAAAGATTAGGGTATTCATCACAACATAGGATTCGAGATGAGCTAAAGAATATTATTGTTGAAAAAAAGATATATTTCTTCATTTCCTAATTCTTATGATGACAGATGACTATTATTTGTCAATCTAAACCCATTGTTTGCTGATAATCAAATAGAAATTCAAGCAGGGAAATCTCAGGATTGGAAAAAAATTATGGCAAAATAAGGGGTAAGGCTGGCACGCCTGGAGAGACTCGAACTCCCGACCCGCTGCTTAGAAGGCATCCCATCATACTAATCATCCTACTGCAAATGAACGAGTTACAGCATCTTCTTTTGAAGATTTGCCACCCATTTGCCACAACAGGGGATTGTCTTGTTGTTTTTTGGTTAAAGTCTCAACCGCCTGAGCCTTCTCACTTGCCCGAGAATGCAAATACCTTTGAGTCGTGACAATAGAGGCATGTCCCATTAATTCTTTGACAATAACCAAATCAATACCTCTTCGTGCTAACCTGGTTGCGAAGCTGTGCCGTAAATCGTGAAACCTCAGGTTTTCAACACCGGCCTTCTTACAGGCACTATCAAATGACCTTTTGATGTCCACATATGGCTTTTCTGTCTTTGGATTGGGGAACACATATTCGCTCTGACCGTTCTGTGCCTTGAGTGTATACAGCAAATTAAACACAATAGAATTGATTGGAATCCGCCTTTCTTTACCACTCTTGCTCATGGGTATTTTTATCTCACGTTTCTCAAAACTCACATTCTGCCACCTAAGCTTGAATACCTCTGATTTTCTCATGCCGGTATTTACGGCAACAATTAGTATGGGTTTTATGTGTAAATCAGCAGCTTCAAACAACAGCTCTTCTTCATCTTCTTTTAGGACTCTTTCTCTGATGTTTTCTTTTTCTGAAAAAAGCTTGACCTTTCTTACGGGGTTGTCAACCGTATAACCCCAGTCAACCGCCACATTGTAGATTTTTCGCAGGCATGAGAGCTCCCTGTTAACTGAACATTTCTGGATACCAGTGGATAACCTCTTTGCTTTATACTCCTCAACCATTTCAGGGGTAATCTTTGACAGCAAATAACTACCGAAATAAGGCTTGAGTCTCCGAAGGTATACCCAGTCTGAAGTCTTCCAGCTTTTTTTGTTCACTTTGGAATACTTCTCAAGAAAGAGGTCTGCCATGGCACCGAAGGCGATGTCTGACCGCTGAAAATGATATCGTCCTCTCATGGCATCTGCTACTTCTGCATTTAAGACTTTGACCGCCTCAGCTCTTGTCTTAACACCCTTAAGGGCTTTTCTGATCCTTTGACCATCCACCTGATAATGGATGTAATACCGTTCCTCCTTATTTTTAGTTTTCCTCATGAGTACAGAGCCAAACGGATACTTATACCGAACAACACCGTTCATCTCTGTCCTCCTTTCAAGGAACAGCTTATCATATCCGTCTAGTGCTATGTCAAATTTGGGGAGGATTTCTGATATTTGAGAGACTCTATGAAAGCCTTTTTTAAGCCATTCTTCAATCTCTTCTTTTCTGAACCGAATTCCTAATCCTTTTCTTTTAATGAAAGGGACCTTACCCTTCTCAACCAATCTATAGATAGTACCCGGGTGCAAGTTAAGGAAGGAGCTAAGATCTTTGACTGTTAGAAGCTGCTTCATATATGCACCCAAACACTATATATTTATGGTTAAAGTTTTCTGATTTTATTGTCCGAAAGATTCTATCTAAAAATGTCCCAGATCATCCAAATTAAGCCCCTTATTAATGGCCAAGTTAATAGCCTTTTCAATACCCTCTTTCAATTTTGGGAGTAACCATATAGGGATTATTACTGAATGATCTCCTGCCGTAACCGGTGGACAATCTTCCCCATCCTCATGAGAAAATTGCATGTGCCAAATTTTGCAATATTTATCATCAAGATTTATGAATAACCTATCCCGAGTAATGTGAAAGTATTCAAAGATCTCTTTTTCTTTGTTCATTTTTCCTCCTGTTTTATATGTGGGTGATTTTTTTACCATTCCTTGTGATAACGAAATTTTTTTTGAGATGCCCTTCAGAACATCCGGAATAATTTCGTTTATAGGAATAAAACCTGAAATTCTTAGTCTTTCGTCCTTAACCAGAGATTTTTCTTTATTTGCCATTACTTATTTCCTTGAAATTATCGTTCCAATCTATTTCCCAGATTTTTCCTGTTGTCTTCTCAAAAAAGCATGAAATCGTCTGAGTAAGTCCACGCTTGTTTTTCAGAAGCTTTATAAATAGGCGGTTTTTCATATCTTCAGGAATAGCCTTCTCATCATCAAATGCAATTTCAGTTCGCCAAGCCCCCAGGATAAAATCTGAGGCCTCTTCTATGACTCCAGAATCTCGTGCCATTGTGAGCTTTACTGGAACACTCCCGTCTCCTGCTTCTCTTTGGAGTTGATGTAATACAATTAGCAGTAAGTTCAGTCTTTTAGCTATTCGCTTTAGCTCGGTGATATGAGCTGATACTATTTCGTATCTACTTCGGTCTTTAAAAGACAGTTCATTTAGTAAGCCTAAATAGTCAATAAAAACTATCCTTGAGCCTGATTCTTTAATTTTTACTTCAATCTCTTCAACCGAATAGCCATGAGTAAGAATCACTAAATTTCTGGACATATTGATAAGATGGGATCTTGTCTCTTCGTCTGTCTTTAGTTTCTCCAAAGCTTCTTCACGGCTCAACGAAAAAATAATCTGGGTTATCCTTTCTAATATTGAAATTTTCGGCATTTCCAGAGAAAAAAAGACTATCTTATCTTGTATGTGTAACAACAAGTGCAGTAAAACATTCAAGGCCCAAAATGTTTTCCCCACTGTAGTCCGGGCCATAAATAGCAGAACTTCACCATAGCGCATGCCTCCAATTGCCCTATCCAGGGTCGGAAATCCTAAAATAATCCCTTTATTTATATCGCTAATCTCATCCAATTCTTTAAAGCAATCCTCAATGCTTCCCGTCTCAATTTCTGCTCCTATTATGTCAGCCTCTGAAATAATTCTTTTTGCTTCCTCCAAATCAAATATGCACTCATTAGTCAGCTTGTTCATCTGGGCCACAAGCTTCTCCTTTGCCCGCTCTCGCTTGAGGGTGTTCAAATACAGCTTGAGATCTCCTAATAGAAACTTAATGTTTGAATGAGTTAGACATTCCATCACAGAGCATAAATATGTAAATGGAGCCTGGATTTTACCTCTTAGCCTGTCTGCCAGAATCACAAGGTCAAAAAACTGTCCTTCTTTATGAAGTCTTTCAATCTCTCCAAGGACTATTTGGTTATCCTCATAGGAAAATTGAGATTTATCTACATTGGCCCGGAGGATTGGAAATAGTGAATTATCTTGTATGACCACTGCCAAGACAGCTTTTTCTGTCTGAATCATTGATGTTTCAT
>Ga0114930_10001661_pt1 | contig 20835 bp, 16 predicted proteins | sample AnhtaG_FD_87300 | JGI IMG/M metagenome (GOLD analysis project Ga0114930, IMG submission 87300) | Deep subsurface microbial communities from Anholt, Denmark to uncover new lineages of life (NeLLi) - Anholt_01485 metaG | ecosystem: Environmental > Aquatic > Marine > Oceanic > Sediment | place... | reverse complement strand
CATCCTCACTCCCACCGAGCGGGCCGACATCTTTGGCAAGAGTTACCGGCTGCGCACCGTCGTCGGTGACTTTGACATCCCCGGCGAGACAATAGCCGCCAGCGAGATGGGCGTGCTCTCGTCGCTGCTGGAGAGTTGCGTTCGCGACCAGTACACCCCAGAAGAGTTCCTGGCCCGTGCCCGGCGGGAGCTGACCGTGACCGAAGCCATGACCGAATCGGTGCTGGAAGGGCTGTACCGCCAGCTCTACCGCCTGGACGAAGAGGGGCGCAATGGCCTGTGGGCGCGACTGCTGAAGAACGCCTTTGCCCCGGTGCTGGTGGGCGAGTTCGACTTTGTGGTGGGCAATCCGCCCTGGGTTCGTTGGGGCTATCTCAGTTCTGAATACAAAGAGGCAACGAAACGTCTGTGGTTTGATTATGGTCTGTTTTCTCTGAAGGGAGGAGAAGCGCAACTTGGCGGTGGAGAGAAAGACCTGTCAATGCTGTTCGCCTATGTATCTGCTGATAAGTACCTCAAGAGCGGCGGGAAACTGGGCTTCGTCATTACCCAAGTGGTTTTTAAGGCAAAAGGTGCAGGAGAGGGATTCAGACGTTTCCGGCTGGGAGAGCGCGACCCATTGAGCGTTGTGGTAGTTGATGATATGGTTAGTTTGCAACCCTTCAGAGGCGCATCAAATCGAACAAGCATCCTTGTTCTACAGAAGGGCAGAGTCACTCGATATCCAGTGTCCTACACACGTTGGTCGAAGATTGATGCTCTCAATGAGGATATGTCGCTGGACCAAGTAATTGAAGCGACAAAGCGCCGAAATCTATATGCTGAACCGATTGGTGAAAGCAAGGTAGGGCCGTGGCAGACAGGCAGTAAACGACTTCTTAGCATCCTCAAGCGAATTGTCGGTTGTGCGGCATATACAGCCCATATCGGCGCAAGGACGGATCCTTACGGTGTTTATTGGGTGCGGATTCTCGAGGTACTACCTGACAGCAAAGTGGTAATCGAGAATTTGGCCCATATGGGTAAAACCCCTCTACCAACCGTCAGAAAGACCATTAAGCCCAACCTTCTCTTCCCTGCTATCAAGGGGGCTGATGTGCTACGCTGGAAAGTCAATCCAAGCGCGTATATTCTTATGGTACAAGATGTTAAGACGCGAATGGCATATGAGGAAACGTGGCTTAAGGTCGAATATCCAGGTGTGTATTCCTATCTGAAGGGATTCGAACAGGTTCTCAAGAACAGGGGATCGAGAGCAGTCCAGAGGCTCATGGAGCGTAGCGCCTTCTATGCCATGTTTGCAATTGGAACCTACACTTTTGCTGAGCACAAGGTTGTGTGGCGAAGAATGGATAACACATTGCGAGCTGCCGTGGTTGGCACAATAGATGACCAAAGAATTGGAAGCAAGATACTGATACCGATTGACACGGTTACTTTGGTTGACACTCAGACGGCAGAAGAGGCGCATTTTGTCTGTAGCCTGATGAACTCCAGTATTGTCAGAATGGTAGTAGCTTCGTTCTCAGCGTCGGGCAGAGGATTTGGCACTCCCTCTATTCTTAAGTATGTTCCGCTCCCAAAGTATGACCCCACCGACCCCATCCACACCCGGCTGGCGGCGCTGTCACAGCAGGCGCACCAGTTGGCAGCGGCGGGGGACGAGGCTGGGCTGGCAGTGGTCGAGGCGCAGGTAGACGAAGCAGCAGCGGAGTTGTGGGGCATCACGGAGGGGGAGTTGCGGGAGATACGGCGGTCGTTGGAGGAGTTGAGGTGAGTAACACAACCGGTGAGGGGAGAGGGCTATGGAGAAGAGGGCTATGAATGAATGGCTACAGAAAGTATGGGAGAAGAGCAACCACCCGTTTGCACGAGGAATCGTGCTGTTCTTATCTGTCTTCCTCTCAGTCTTGGGATTGGCATCTGTGATAAGTGACACGGGTTTTGCACAAGAAGTGCAAGACTATCGGAAACTAGTATGGATAGGGTCCACGGGAATGGCATTGTTGGTAACGGTTGGCTGGTTACATTTTCGCAAGCACAAAAGGATAATCGACCTCAGGAACTTGGCCGACCAACTTGAGAAGGAGATCAGCGATCTCATGGAGGAAAGAGACCGACTTATCCAGGAACGAGAATCCGCCTTCCGTCTTATGGAGTTGTACAAAGCTCAAACTCAAGAAGACATTATCAATCAACTGCAACGGATTGCTATGTTTTGTATCATGCAAGAGCAATGGCGAAAGAAAGGAGCCAAAGTTGAAAGGCTAAGAACCGAAGAAGCTGTAGAGTCCATTGGTGGCGAAGGTGCGGATTTTGAAATTGTGGAACGCATCACCGTGATAATAAACTTGGGTACGCAAGATAAGGTCTTGAAAAGTATCAGGTTCATCGTTCAAGACCCAACAGATTCGCACGAGTACGGTGTGATAGAGGTTCGAGAGGTACATCAAAATGGGGCAACATGCAGGATCTTGAACATCTCAGATGTCGCCTTTTGGAGTGATGCTGTAGAAGCGGCTCAGGAAGGACGGCCCTGCATATCAGAAGTATCTGCTAACGTAATTGTGCCAGACTCTGCACTGAAAGAGATCTCTCCAGAAAGCGCAAAGCAGTTACTTGTCTGGCTACAAAGCATCAGTAGAGTAGAATTATGATAGAATAGAAAGGAACACACCGATGGAACAAATTAAGGGAAAGATCGCAGCGATACTTGATCGAACCACCGTGGTAATTAACCGTGGCTCTCTTGACGGAGTATCGAAAGGCCTCGTATTCTACGTGTACACAGAGTTGGGCCCTTTCGACGATCCTGACACAGGAGAAGACCTCGGCACCATTACAAAGGTGTGGGGCAAGGTCGTCGTCTCCGATGTCGTGGATAGATTGTGTATAGCACGCACAGAATACAGATACACTTCGCCTCTTGCTGCACTTCTTCCGGAGGCTGTGTTTGGTAGGCATGTTCAGCTTCAACTGCCTGTTGATGAAGCTGAAATCTCGGGTTGGCTGGCTAGGGTACATGTGGGCACCCAAGTCATCTCACAACGACCTGCTCCAGCAGCAATTACAGCTGGAGAGGCTGAAGCATTGCCAGCACCATCAACGGATGACTCTGAGGAAGTCAATGCACGGCAGGGTGAAGGTGACGCTGTTGTACAAGATAATTCTGGCAATTGATCACAGTAGTAATCAGTTTTCCAGCAACGGTCAACAGTAGGGGGGCTGAGTGATGACCAGCTCTATTTCTAGCCTCAAACCAGCATCGTAAGTGCTGGCCGAAAACATAGACGTTCTGCCGGCGACGGGATAAGTAACAGACCAGCGTGCGGCAGAGCAGAGTTGTGGAGCATCACGGACAGGGAGTTGAAGGAGATACGGCGGTCGCTGGAGGAGTTGGGGTGAGGGGTTGGAATCACTGAAGCGCTGAGGCGGATGAAGACACTGAGGGTGTCAGTGCATTCAGTGCTCTCAGCGGGGTCAGTGGTTCTAAGGCAGCAGAACTGTGGGACATCACGGAGGGGGAGTTACAGGAGATACGGCGGTCGTTGGAGGAGTTGGGGCAGGATAGGAGGTGCTTGGATGAGAAGTAGAAGAAGACCAGGCCGGAGGGGGCGCAGGCGAAGGCCGCAGGAGCGTGTCTATCCCACCCCTGAGGAGCGGGAGCGCATTATCCAGCGCCGGGACGACTTGCTGAAGGAGCTGATCGAACTGTTCGTCACCAGGCCGCCCGCTGAGCACATGGACGGGATAAACCGGCTGATCCGGGCCTACGGTGCGGCAGAGGTAACGATTGTCCTCGACAGCTTTCAGAAGAGCACCCAGCGGTCCTTCGTGTGCGAAGAGGCGGGTCTGTACCGGGAGTATCGCCTGGCCTTCGCCCGCTTCGGCGGAGAGCGCCGGTTCCTGGGCAGGCAAGAGTACGAAGACCTAATCTACCAGCACGGTTTGCTGGCAGTCGAACGTGAGTGGAAATCGCTGCTCCGACGCGGTCCCAGCAAGCGCGAGCGGGAGCTGCGAGACCTGCTGGTGATTGACGAACGGAGTTGGGATGACATCACGCCGCCGGCATCACCCCCGCGCCCGCCTGACTTTGCCGCGTCACCAGCGGGTTCCTACCCGCCGCCCTCGAAGAGGCTGCTGCAACTGGGCTGGAAAGTGGACGAGAAAGCCTTGGCAGCCAGGGCCGGGAGGGCCGCCAACTGGAAAGCCTTCATCTCTGACCTGGAGCGTATGGTCCTGGACGAGGGGCTGTTATCCGGCTGGCCGGCCGAGCCGCTCTCCTGGGCTCCGCTCCACGCCCTGCGGTTGCTGGGGCATCTGGGCGCTCATCAATCGGCGGGACGGCTGCCGGCACTGATGGATCGGGAGGACGACTGGCTCTCCGACCTGCTACCCTCCGTCTGGGCGGAGATGGGGCCTCGAGCAGCGGAGCCGCTGTGGGCATACATCCGGGATCGCCAGCACAACCCCGAACGGCGGGGCAACGTCATGGTCGGGTTGCAGAAGCTGGCCGAGAAACATCGCCCCTATCGGCGTGAAGTCATCGAAGGACTGCGGCAGTTGCTGGACGATGCTCCGAACGAGGATGGCACAGTCAATGCCTACATCGTGCACGTCCTGAGCGAACTCGGGGCTGTCGAGGCGCTCCCCGCACTACGTCGGGCTTACGCTGAGGACAAGATCAACCTGGAGATAATGACGTGGGATGATGTGATGGCCAGGATGGAAAGGGAGTAGGACGAGGAGTGGGAGTCTGGATCACGAAAGGCACGAAAGACCTTCGTGACTTTCACGACATTTCGCGCCTTTCGCGATCCAAAGGCCCTCACTGTCAAGGGAGAATCTCATGGCTCGACGCCGATACTACGACGACTGGGGATATTTCCCCAAAACCACGCCCATCCCCGTCGAGGATGGGATCAAGGCCAAGACCAAGCGCGGCCAGCAGTTCGGCAAGACCTGGTGGGCCAGCAAGTGGATCGCCGCATTGGAGCCTCTGGTAGACTCGGCGCGCCTGCGGCGCGGCCGCAGCTACGCCCGCAAGGGGCAGGTGATGGAGATACACATCGCCTCCGGCCACGTCACCGCCAGGGTGCAGGGCTCCCGCCGCAGGCCCTATAGGGTTATGATTGACATCCCGCCGCTCGACGATGCGGAGTGGGAGAGGGTGATTGACGCCATGGCCCAACAGGCCATTTTCGCCGCCAAACTGCTGGCCGGAGAGATGCCGCCGGACATCGAGGAGGCCTTCAAGACGGCGAGAGTGTCCCTCTTCCCCTCCTCTCAAAAGGACCTGTCCACCTCCTGCTCCTGCCCCGACTGGGCCAACCCCTGCAAGCACATCGCCGCCGTCTACTACCTGCTGGGCGAGCGGTTCGACGAGGACCCCTTCATGATCTTTCACCTGCGGGGGCGGACCAAACAGGCGATCATGGATGGGCTTCGAGCCCGCCGATCAGCCGGGGCCATGGCCGTGGCCGAAGCACCGGCTGCCTACGCACCGGAGGCATCGGAAGCCGTTGAGAGCCCACCTCTGGAGGCCAATCCTGAGAGCTACTGGACCCTCGGCGAGGGCCTGGACGACTTCCGCGTCACCATCGCCCCACCGGAGGTCGAGGCAGCGCTGCTGAAGCGAATGGGGCCCCCACCCTTCTGGCGCAGTTCCCGGGACTTCCTGGTCATGCTGAGTTCGGTGTACACCGCAGTCACAGCCAGAGCCATGGAACTGGCCTTCGGCAGCGAGGAGGTGGAGTGAGCAAATGCACAGGGAAGCCGCGCCGCCGCAGACAGGCGGCGCTGGGAGCACCCAGCGCCAGCTCTTCAGGCTGGCGCAGTGCCCGCGTAGAGGGCAGTTGCTAAAGGTCCCAGACTCTGCTACAATACGACAGACGCGGAAGGGGAGGAACTCGTGCAGACCTACCTGAAGGAGCTGCCAGCGGATCTGGAGAGAGCTGTAGTGGAGGCCGTGATGCGCGCCCTGGCCGAGGATGTGGGCCAGGGCGATGTCACGAGCCTGTGGACCATCCCTGCCCAGGCCCGCGCTGAGGGGTGCTTTCTGAGCAAGGCCGAGGGCATCGTGGCGGGCCTGGCTGTCGTCAAGGCTGTCTTTGCAGCCCTTGATCCGGAACTGGCTTTCGAGGCCACGGTCCAGGATGGCCAGCCTATCCACCAAGGCCAGGTCCTGGGTTGGGTGCGTGGCTACGCCCGGAGCATCCTCACCGCCGAACGTACGGCGCTCAACTTCCTGCAGCGGATGTCAGGCATTGCCACGCTGACTCGCCGCTACGTTCAGGCGGTCAGGGGGACAAAGGCTGTGATCCTCGACACCCGCAAGACCGCGCCAGGCCTGAGGCTGCTGGACAAGTGGGCCGTGCGGCTGGGCGGGGCACAGAACCACCGCCTGGGCCTGTATGACATGGTGCTCATCAAGGACAACCACATCGCGGCGGCAAGGGGGATCGCAGAGGCGGTGGGACGGGTGAGGGAACGAATCAGGAATCAGGAATCAGGAATCAAGATCGAGGTGGAGGTCAAGAACCTGGCCGAACTGGAGGAGGTCCTGGGCTTGGACTTGGACCGCATCATGCTGGATAACATGACGCTGCAGGAGATGCAAGAGGCGGTGAGAATGGCTTCTGGGAGTGTACCCTTGGAGGCCTCGGGCGGAGTAAATCTGGGAACCGTGCGGGAGATCGCCGAGGCGGGCGTGGATTACGTCTCCGTGGGCGCGCTCACCCACTCCGTGCAGGCACTGGACATCAGCCTGGAGATCGAATAAAGGGAGAATCACGGCGATGTTGAGAACCATCCTTTTGGCCGTTGTTCTGGTGCTTGCCGTGCTCGTCGCGGCGGGCCTGCTCATCTCCCTGGTCACACTCGCCTTCCTGGGCCTGGGCACCCTCTTCAGTCACTTCTTCGAGTTGACCCTTTTCGAGGCCACCACGGTGACCCTCCTGGGAGCGGTAGCCCTTATGCTCCTCGTGTACCTGGTCAGGACCCTCTTCTTCCCGGCTGAGGGTGAGGAATACGAGGATTGGGAAGAACAGGAGGATTTGGACGAAGAGGGCCAGGACACGGGGATATCGTTCCTTCGCAAGTTCTCTGCCAGAGGAACTGAGCAAGAGGAGGAGGATATCTTCACCGGGATGGGACGCAACGCCCCCTGCCCCTGTGGCAGTGGAAAGAAATTCAAGTACTGCCACGGCAGGATCCGGAGGAGGTAGATGAGCTCTGCAGGATGGGAGGAGAAACTGTCCCTGCTGGCCAACCACTTCCGGCGGCACGAAGAGGTGGTCGCAGCCTACCTCTTCGGATCCGTGGCTCGAGGGATGGATGACCACCTGAGCGATGTGGACCTGGCCGGTGCAGGGCTCGGTCGAGTGCTGCTTCCAGGTGGCGATTGAGTGTTGCACGACATTGCCAGGCATTTGCTGGCTGGTTATAGGCTCATGTTCTGGCTATCATAGAGAGGGATCAGCGGAGAAGACATGGAATTGCCTGAAGAATACAAAGCTTTGCCAGAAGAAGCGCTATTTGCTCGCATCACTGTAGCCAAGAAGATGGTAGGGCGCGACCTGGTCATCCTGGGCCACCACTACCAGCGGGAGGAGGTGATCCAGTTCGCTGACTTCCGAGGTGATTCTCTGGAGCTGTCGCGCCGGGCCGCCGAACAGAAGCAGGCCAGGTACATCGTCTTCTGCGGCGTGGACTTCATGGCCGAGACGGCGGCCATGCTCTGTGAGCCCTACCAGACGGTGATCCTCCCCCCGGGGAAGGCCCCTTGCCCTATGGCGGCCATGGTCACTGCGGATGAAGCGAACCGGGCCTGGGAGATGCTCACGGGCCTCTGGGGTGATGACCCGCTGCCCATTACCTATCAGAACTCTCTGGCCCAGGTGAAAGCTTTCTGCGGTCGGCACAGCGGCGCAGTGTGTACCTCGGCCAATGCCCAGCCCCTGTTCCGCTGGGCGCTGGCACAGAAGGGACACCTAATCTTCTTCCCCGATGAACACCTGGGACGCAACTCGGCCCTGGCCATCGGCATCCCCCTGGAGGCCATCGCCGTCTGGGATCCCAGCGAGCCCCAGACGAGCCTGGAAAGCGCAAAGCAGACGAAGGTTGTGGTCTGGAAGGGCTATTGTCATGTCCATACTTTCTTCACTGTGGAGCATGTGCGGGCGGTGCGGGAGGAATACGGCGACATAACTGTAGTCGTCCACCCCGAATGCCCTATGGAGGTGGTACAGGCGGCCGATCAGAATGGCTCGACATCCTTCATTCTCCGGGCGGTGGAGGCAGCGCCGCCTGGCGCGAAGCTGGCCATCGGCACGGAGATCAACATGGTCTCCCGCCTGGCCCGCGAGCACCCCGATAGGACGATCGTACCCCTGGCCCGCTCACTGTGCGGAGCCATGTACCGCACTACACCCCAACACCTGTGCTGGGTGCTGGAAGAACTGGTGGCCGGTCGGGTGGTCAACCCCGTCACTGTGCCGCCTGAGGTCGCTCACTGGGCCAACCTGGCCCTGGAGCGGATGCTGACTTTCAAGTAGGAACTGGTATGAACTCACCCGAGGAACAGGTGCTGACCGGTGTGTTGGTCATCGGCAGTGGGATCGCCGGTGGCGTGGCCGCTCTGACCCTGGCTGAGAACTCTGAGATACAGGTTACGGTAGTGACCAGCGCTCGCAATCCCTGGGAATCGAACACCTTCTACGCCCAGGGGGGCATCATTGGCCGCGGTCCAGAGGATTCCGCCGAACTGTTCAAGGAGGATCTGTTGCGGGCCGGGGGCGGATACAACAACCCCCAGGCAGTGGCCATCCTGGCTCAGGAGGGGCCACGGCTGCTGGAGGAGATCCTGATCAGCAGACTGGGAGTCACTTTCACTGAGACGGCGGAGCATGACCTGGAGTATATTCGCGAAGCGGCCCATTCAACCAGCCGCATTCTGCACGTGGCCGATGCCACCGGGAAGGCGATCGAGGAGAAGCTCATTGAGGCACTCTGTCAGTTTCCCAATGTCACGCTCCTCTCCCGCCACACAGCCGTGGACCTGCTGACCCTCTCCCACCACTCGCAGAATCCCCTCGATGTCTACGCCCCTCCCACCTGCGTGGGGGCCTACATCTTCGATCAGGAGCGTAGTACGGTGAATGCCTACCTGGCCCGGCAGACTATCCTAGCCAGCGGCGGACTGGGGCATATCTTCCTCCACACCACCAATCCCCCCACAGCGCGGGGGGATGGCTTGGCCATGGCCTATCGGGCTCGGGCGTGGGTCATCAATGCCGAGTACGTACAGTTCCACCCCACGGCTCTCTACCGCGGGCCGGCCGATGCCCCACGTTTTCTGATCTCGGAGACGCTGCGCGGCGCCGGGGCCCGACTGGTCAATCAGCAGGGCCAGCCTTTCATGGAGAAGTACGCCCCTCAGTGGAAGGACCTGGCCCCCCGCGATGTGGTAGCCCGCTCCATCCACCAGGAGATGCTGGAGACCAAGGCGGAGTGCGTCTTCTTGGACCTGCGATCCCACATGGCCCCCCAGCGCATCAAGGAGCGCTTCCCCACCATCTACCGGCGCTGCCTGGAGGCGGTGGTGGACATCACCCGGGAACTGATCCCCGTGGTACCGGCGGCGCACTACTTCTGCGGTGGAGTGTGGGTGGATGAATGGGGGCGCAGCAGCCTCCGCAACCTATGCGCAGTGGGCGAGGTATCCTGCACCGGAGTGCACGGAGCCAATCGGCTGGGGAGCGCTTCGCTTCTGGAGGGCCTGGTGTGGGGCTGGAGGGCAGCGCAGGACATCGCGCAGGCCATCGGCCGGGGTGAGCCCCTGCCCGTCAACCCCAAGGACATCCCGTCCTGGTATGATACGGGCCGCTACATCGCTGACCCGGCCCTTATCGCCCAGGACATGAGCACCATCAAGAACATCATGTGGAACTATGTGGGCCTGGTGCGCTCTTCCCACCGCCTGGCGCGCGCCATGGACGAACTTAGGCACCTGCACTCGGAGATTGACAAATTCTATCGCACCGCCAAGCTGAGCGATTCCCTGATCGGGTTGCGCAACAGCATCCAGGCAGCCCTCACGGTCGCCATGGCTGCCTGGGAGAACAAGAGCAGCCGTGGCTGCCACTACCGGGAGGATTAGTTGAGGAGCTGGCTCTGGATATGGGGCCTGGTCCTCGGGCTGGGAGCATTGCTTACAGCTCAGACCTCGGAGGTTTCCGCCGCTCACCTACCGGCGGGACCGCCTTCAAATTTGGTAGACTTAAGCCACACCCAAAACCTCCGAGGTCTGTCGCCGACGGAGCCAATCTCTCAGTGCGTATACTTACCCCTGATAGCCCACTCCATCCCCCCCGTAGCCCTGCTGGAGGTGACCGCCGATCCAAGCTCCATCGCCGCCGACGGCATCTCCACCTCAACTGTGACAGCCCTCTTGAAAGACGTCTACTCCAATCCCCTGAGCGGTGTGACAGTCACCTTCACCACCACCTTAGGCACGCTATCCCACCGGATGCAGACATCTAACGCACAGGGCACAGCCTCTGTGGTGCTGACCTCAGCCATCCACGCTGGCGTCTCCACCATCTTGGCTATGGCTGGCTCCATCACTCACACGGCGGAGGTGACCTTCACCATCTCACCGACCCCCGAGGTGCGTGCCCTGTGGGTGACGCGCTGGGACTACACACGCCCGGAGGATGTGGCACGCGTCGTGGATCGGGCGGCCTATGCCCACTTCAACACCATCTTCTTCCAGGTGCGCGGCCAGGCCGACGCCTATTATCAATCCCACTACGAGCCCTGGGCCGCCCGCCTGACCGGCAGTGTCACCGAGACATTGGGGCAGGACCCCGGATGGGACCCGCTGCAGGTGGCCCTGGACGAAGCCCGGGCCCGAGGTATGCAGCTCCACGCCTGGATCAACGTCTATCCTGTGTGGGTGACGTCCCAGGTGGGACACTCCCCACCTAAGGGGACTATGCCGCCTCACCTCTTCTGGACACTATCCCATACCTACGGTTGGGCTGATTGGCGGCAGTGGGATGAAAGCGGCCCTATGCTGTTGATTGACTATCCGGAATTCAGCTATCTGTGGGCCAGTCCGGCTGTCACCCTGACCGTTGAGCACCTCGTCTCCGTCTGCCAGGACATCGTGACTCATTACGAGGTGGATGGCCTGCACCTGGATAACATCCGCTACGCAGGGCCAGAGTTCTCCCACGACCCCATCAGCCGGGCCCGGTTCAGTGAGACGCTGGCTATCAGCCCCACCATCACCTGGGAGGAATGGCAGCGAGGCCAGGTGACGGAGCTGGTGGACCGGATCTACCGGGAGGTGATCCTGCCCCGCCCCGATGTGACGCTCAGTGCCGCAGTGTGGCCTATTTATCAGGACCGGTGGGGCTGGATAGAGAATGACGGCTACGACGGCTACTATCAGGACTCACGGGGCTGGACGCAGGAGGGCCACATTGACGGCATCGCCCCTATGCTCTACGCCAACCTGAGCTGCATAGGAGGTGAGGAGTACTACTCTCGGTTCTACACCCTCACCCAGGATTTCGTAGACCACGACAATGGGCGTTTCGTTCTGGCTGGCATCTATGCGGGAACGGACGTCGGAATGTCCCATTACAATGATTTCGAAGACATCGCGGCCAGCATTGATCTGGCCCGGGAGGCTGGTGCAGCGGGCCAGGCCCTCTTCTCCTACGGGCTCATCGAGGGACGTAGTTATTGGGACGACTTCCGAGAGGGGCCGTACCAGCAGCCGGCGATGCTTCCGAAGATGGAATGGCGGGAGGAGGAGTAACGAGGAATAAGTAACGGGGCAACGGGGGAAAGCTGTCCTCGTTACTCAGCAACTCGTTGCCTCGTTGACCACCGCCAGACAACAGGGGTGGCCGGTGAAGGCAGCGCACGCGGCGGCCAAGGCCTCGTCAGGGGGGACGGGCAGTCCGAAGGCCCGGAGCGCCTGGGCCACGAGCCGCAGTGGAAGTCCCATCACGCTGGCGTAGCAGCCCTCGATGCGGGCCACGGGGTGAAAGCTGGCGCTCTGGATGGCGTAGGCGCCGGCCTTGTCCAGGGGGTCGCCGCTGGCAACGTAGTCCGCAATCTCCTCGTCGTTGTAGTACCGCATGTGGACCACCGTCTCATCGCAGGCGGTGTGCAACTGCCCCGATTCCACATCCAGAACCGTCAGGCCGCTGTATACCCTGTGCTCCCGCCTGCGCAGCCGACAGAGCATACTCGTCGCCTCCTCGCGATCGGCTGGCTTACCCACCACCTCTTCCTCCCCTGTCCGCCCGTCCAAGACAGGCAGCACCACGATGGTGTCGCAGGCGACGATGATACCCTCCTGCGTGCCAGCAGCAACAGCTTCCGCCTTGGCCCGGCTGAGGCGCATTACCATCACCTGGGGCGGCTCCCCTTCCAGCCGCTTCTCCTCCACATCCGCCTCGACGACGCGGAAGGGGAGGCCCAGCAACGACAGAAGCTCCCGGCGACGGGATGAGGCTGAGGCCAGGATCAAAGATGAATTGCACATAACCCTATTCGTGGGAGGGGACACTCCGCACCAGGGTCCAGGCCTGTTTGAGCATGGGCCATATGGCTCGCCAGCCTCTCTTCTGCTCCAGTGGGATCACCGCCTTCTGGCCGTAGAGGGGATGGTCAGGGAATAGCTGCTGAATGCGCTGGGCAGCCGTTTCCAGGGGCAAGTCCCACAGGTCAGGGGTCCAGCCGAAGCCGTCCTGATAGCCTAACTCATGCAGCACACGGGTCGCGCTTACGAAGGCCCGGTACTCCTGCTCGAAGGAATCGGACCAGTACCCCTGGGCCAGGTGGGAGGCCTCATGGGCCACGCTTTCTACCAGGCTGATGAGCTGGTCACCCCGCGCCGCTTCCGCGCCGATGACCGCCAGTCGTAGGAAGTTGAAGGTAATGGAGGCCCTGCCCAGCAAGGGGGTGGGGTCTACGATAAAGCGGCCGTGGCAGCGTCGCACCGCATTCCCAAGTTCTTTTCCCACCTGTGTGCTCAGCATGACCTCAAATGCCTCTTGTAGGGCAGGTGACACTCGGTCTAGCACCCACCCGCCTCCGGCTATCTGACTATTGGACCACTTGATTACGTCATTACTCGAGTTCGTCACCGGGCCATATCCCTCAGCGCGGCGTATAGACGCGCCTGGTGGGGGTCGTGGGTGAGCACCAGGAAAGTGAGGACCTCGGTCCTGCTTTCCGGCGGGAGCAGGCCACGGAAGGCGTTGCCCAGATGAGCACCATATTGCGCCATATCGAGTGTCTGCACCTGGCAGCCCCGGCTACCATTCACCATCACCGCCCACAGGCCGGCCGAGCGACTCTCCACACCCGCCCAATCTCCCGATGGGTACTCCCAGGACTGGTTGACCAGTCGTTTGCTGGCCGGGCCCTGGGAGCGATGCAGCCGGGCATCCTCCACCGAGCCACCCAGCCGCAGCGCAGCGTCCACTCGGTAGCTCACCCGGAAGGGAGCCGTGGTGGGGTTGATGAGCCGGCTAACCACCGCCAGCAGGTTGCTTCGCCCCACAGTCAGGTAGTCAAGCTCCAGCTTCAGGCCGCGCAGGTCCCTGTGTTTCAGCTCACTTCGCACCCGCACACCAGCCCAGGGGATCTCCGAGGGCCCCAAAGTCACGCTGCCAGGGGCCAGCAGTTGGTAGTCGAAGGACTCCTCCGTCTGAGTCTCCGTGTCGAAGAAGCCCAGATGGCCCTCTCCGCCCCGGATGAGCGGGCCTAGGCCCCCATACCAGGGGCTGGCCCAGCACCAGGACCCCGGGGTGGGGAAGCTGCTCCACAGGTGGTTTGTCCCCCCGTGCTCCAGTGCGATCACCGTCCCTCTGAATGCTGGAGCCACGGCGAAGCGCATCCAGCCATTGTCCACCTCAATCACCCGCTGCCCGTCACGCTCGAGCTCGGCGAGCTTCACCTCCTGTCGGGATCCCAGGGACAACAGGGCGATGGGGGAATCACTGTCCCAGGCGGGCGTCTGGATGCGGACACGAGCCTGGGCGATGCTCGGCTCAGTGCTGGGGGCACGAGCACGGATCGCAGTCTGGGCCGATTGGCCCCTGTGCACCTGGGGGAAATGCGTCCTGTCCACTTCGACCGACCATTCCCCCGGCGCATCCACCTCCAGATCCACGTCCACCCGACGGCTGTGGAAACTCGTGATTTCCAGCGAGCCCGTGCCCTGGCCATCCATTAACAGCAAGGGCTGCGGCACAGTTCGAACCTGGAAGCTGGGCTGAGGCTGGGGGTGCTGAGCCTCGGCCTGGGGTGCCAGCAGGCGTCTCCAGGCCTCCCGCACGCCCTGCCAGCGGCCGGGGCCGGCGTAGAGGTAGAAATCGGGCGCGGTGAGGTGTCCCTGCGCGGGGATGGTCAGGGGCTTGAGGGTGAAATGGGGCTGTTCCCACTCGCCAAACTCGATCCGGTCTGCCTGGGCCCAGAGGAAGCCCACCGTCTGAGCGAAGCGGGTGAGGCTGAACCACCCCTCAGCGAACGCCTCTGCCCGCTGGCTCGCCGGATCGCGCCAGTCGGGGAAGCCGGGCCACCGCTCGATTACCAGCCCCTCCCGCAGGGGTAGAGCGATCTCCCCGGCACGCCACTCGCCACTGTTGTGGGCAAGTAAAAGCTGTATCTTCTGAGGTTCGGAGGAGCTGTTGATAAGCGTGTGGCGGAGGACAATCAGGGGGCTGGCGGAGAGGGTCACGCTGCGCTCGATGATCAACCCCGGGAAGGCATCGGTGGTCATGCTCACCGTAGCCCTCAGCAGTCCTGCCGCCTCCTCCAGCCGCAAGGGGAAGGTCTTCCACTCCATATCCGAGGGCCAGAAAGGGGAACCTGCAGCCAGGCTCTGCTGCACCATCTGACGTCCGCTGGCCTTGTGGATGACCTTCATCTGGCCCCCCTTCTTTCCGGAGACCGTCACCCGCAAGCTCTCATTCTCCAGCAGGGCTTGCTCGCCCCTCAGGTAACCAGCCACACCACCGACGGGGGGAGCGATGACCTTCAGCTCAGTCGGCTTGAGGGCCATCGGTTCCTCACGATGGGGGAGGATGGGCTGCGCCCGCAGGGTGTGCACGCCCGCCTCCTCCGCAGTGAGGACCAGGGGTAGGCCAGCGACCCCCTCAGCCGGCAGCTCCACCTGAGCGCTGGTTGGGTCACAGCTCAGCCCTGGGTCGGTGGCGATGCCGATCTGAGCCCTCACCCTCTCCGGGAGGTGATTGCGCAGACGAAGATAGGCCGGTTGGGTTCGGCCGGGGAGGCAGGAGAGGGAGGCGGGCTCTGCCTCTATCGTGACGGCCGGCCGGCCCACCACGCCCGCCTTGAGGGTGAAGGTGTGCTTGCCTAAGAAGAGGGTGGTGGTGACCGTCGCCGTGTGTTCATCCTTCCAGTCGGAGGAGAAGTCAGGCTCGGTGGTCAGCTCCGCTTCCAACTGGGCCTGCCCCACCAGGCTCAGTGTCATCTCCTTCTCCAGCTTGGCCTTCTCGGTTCCCCTGGCCACCAGCGTCACTGGCAGGGGTTCGTCGCGCTTGTTGACCAGCATCCACCTCACCCGCGCTGGTAGGCCGCCGATCACTCGCCCACCTTCCCTGGCCTGTCGGCCACCTGTGCCTGAGCAGGTGCAGGCGGGACAGACAACGGAGCAGCGCACCAGGAACTCGTTGGTCTCGAAACCACACATCCCCCGTGCTGCCCTGTCTATCCACACCGCGAGGTGACGTCCATCCTTCTCCCAGCAATAGGGGTAGAGCCCTACCCCATCCTCCACCACATCATCGGGAGCTTGGGCCAGGTCCCGCTGGAAATACTCATACCAATCCGTGTCGGCGAAGTAGTCCGGGAACTCCTTCAGGATGAGGGGAATGTAGTTCTGCATGTAAACCCAGGTTTCGGGCACCCAGAAGAAGCCCGTCTTCTTGTAGGGGGGCATGGCCCGCTCGTTGCCCGACCAGGTGTGCAGGTCCAGCCTCTCCCGGCCCACCTGACAGGTGCGTTCCACGCATTTGAGCAGCAGCGCTTTGCCCAAGCCTCGGTTCAGATAGTCGGGGTGTAGGCCCAGTAGCCCCACGTAAGCCGCGTTCTCGACGGTCCAGATGGAATGCAGGCTGCAGTAGCCGACGGGCTTTCTGTCGGCTACGACGATGAAGGTGGCCAGGCTTCGCTCATGCTCATGCCACAGCCGGATGTCCTCGGCAGTGAAGGGTACGCCACCGGTGAACCCCCCGGGCCAGAGCGGGTCGCAAGCGTTCCACATCTCGGCCAGCCCTTCCGCGTCGGTGGGCTCGTATTCTTTGATGTGCCATTCGACGTCCGATCCTTCGCTCACTCTATCTCCTTATTGAGGTAACTCCACAGTAGAACCCCGGTTTCTTGGACCCTGCCCTGGTGTTCAGTCCAGGGAAACCGGGGTTCTGGCTCACGTTTCCAACGAACGGAGATTGTAGCGTAAGGGGGCAAGACTGTCAATTATGGCTCATCCACCTCCATCACCACGAACAGCGGGCGGGCGCTGCGGTCATAGATGATCCGCTTGCCATCGGGGATTAGCCCTCGCCGATGAACCAACTCCTCAAAAACCTCCCGCCGCCCTTTGTAGACCGTCTCCGCCGGGGCGTGGAAGATATAGTAGGTGTCCCGATCCTCCAGATATGGGGCTATGTCCGCAGTGAAGTCGGCACTGGGATAGTTAAGGCTCTGGAAACCGAAGCGCTCCACAGGGTTGACCCGTCCCTGGGTGAGGAACTGCACTGGGGTCTTGACGCCCCAATCCATGGCCACTACTGGCCGTCCCTTGCGCTCCAGGTACTGGGCCAGCTTGTAGTTGGCATTGGAGTGGGCGCTGAAGCCGCCGCTGCGTGCCAGGGCACGGTGGCAGAGCAGGTCCACCCGGAGCTGACCGGCCATCAGCAGGGCCAGCGCCAGGAGAGAGAGCCAGGCCGCTGGCCGCCTAGGGCAGATATGACGGCGCAGCAGATCCAGCCCCCAGGCGATGCTCAGTTGGGGGAAGGGCAGCAGGATCAGGTAATGCTCCGGCCAGAGGCCGGAGACAGTGATCCCGCTTTGCAGCACCATCAGGGCCATCATCAGCAGGGGGAAAAGGGGAAGTAGAGCGTGCGGGAGCCATCCTATTGCCCCGCCTCCTGATGATGAATCGTAGTGAGAGGCGCAAGCGTGATAGATCGCCAGGCGAAGGCCACAAGCCAAGATGACTCCTGCCGAAACCCAGAAGGCCAGGGGGAAGATAGGATCACGATAGATGCCTCCCAGATACCAGAAGCCGGAACCATCCAGCAGTGCGCGGAGGTGGTCCCACCGAAGCCTCAGGTTAGAGAGGTAGGCCAGGTTGTTCACCCCGTAGTAGGAGGTGCGGAGATTGCGCAACAGCACATCCACCGTGCCCCCCGTCTGCAGATTGTAGAGCAAGAGAGGTAAGAGGCCCAGCAGCAGGGCCAGGAGCCCGATGCTCAAGCACATCGCCATGTTCCTTCCATAGTCCCCTTCAGCTTGGCGCTTTGGCGTCGGGCTGCCTCGCCGGACAGCCCACAGTCGGTCAACATTCACGACTATCACCGAGATTGCCAGGGCCAGGGGGAACCACAGAAAAAGCAGCTTAGCGCTCAGCGCCAGTCCCAGCAGAAAGGCCCCGCCATACAGTCCCCAGGCCCGTCCCCCTTGTCTCCAATCCCCAAAAGCAGCCAGGGCCCCCATCCCGCAGGTGAGCATGGCCGTGGTCCACAACACACCCTGTCGGCTCCAGAAAAGAAATGGGGGGTTGACAGCCAAAAGCAACAGAGTGATAGCAGCCACTCCCGGCCCGTAGAGTTGGCGCACGAAACGATAGGCCAAAGCCATGGTCAGCAGGCTCAGAAAGAGGCAGGACAGGCGCAGGGCGAAGACATTGACACCCAGAGCCCAGAGAAAGGGCAGGGCCCAGTAGGTGTGCACCACACCCTTGTAATCCATGACCATGAGGGGAAGGGTACGGCCGGCGATGTGCAGGCCCGATTCCCTAAGGGGTTCCACAGACTGGCCCAGCAGGAGCTGCATGGCCGGCACCACATCGAAGGCCTCATCGTAATTGAGGCCAGGCAGCATCAATTGAAAGCCAGCCAGCGCTAGAAAGAGGAGCAAGGCCAGCAGGATGGCGCTCTTCTCCAGAAGGGCTCTTGCTAGTGACGGCTTTAGCCCTCCGTGAGCGACTGAAGTCGCTACTACGCCAAGCCGTTTTTGCCAGACGCGAATGAAAAGAAGAGCCCCGCAGGGCTCTCTTTTATTTATACAGAACCTGCTAGCCATCCTATTCCTCCACCGACAGCTCCACCTCCGTCACCATGCTGTCATACTCCCAGCCTGAGGCATAGATGGAGATGGAGGTCACCGTTGCCGGAGGAGCGTCGCGCAGTTGAGGCCAGGTCAGGAGGTTTCCGGACTCATAGGGAAACCACACCAGGGCAGGGAACTTCTCCCCGTTAATGATGGGCCAGTCCTGAATGGGATCCAAGTAGTAGAAACCGTGGGTGACGAAGCGGTCATTGCCATAGACATCTTTGTAGTCCAGCCGGACGATCACCGGGAACTCGGAGCTGAGATACCCGCCTCCGGGAAGGCTCTGATAGGCCAGCCGCACGCTGAGATGCAGCCGCAGGGAGGTGACATCCTGCACATCCCGGTTGATGCGCTGCACAATCCCTGTCTCGGCGTGGTTTTGGGCCGCGCCGCGACGGGAGAACAGCACCGCGCGTCGTCCATCAAGGGTCACGATGGAGGCCTGTCCCTCCACTTCAGTGGGATCGGACTGGATGTTGTAGCCCTCCCAACTCACGGTCAGGGGCTCCTCAAAATCGCCATTGAGGATGAGGTTGCGCTCCGCCGGCAGGAGCTCCGAGAGCCCCGCCTCGCCTTTGGCTACCACCCGCTCCCGCCGCTGTAACTTGACCACTTCATCACCGGCAACCACCGTTGCCTCCCCGTAGCGACAGATTGTCTGTGACTCATCGCCGCGCACATCGATGATGTAGCTCCCTTCCCTCAGGGACACCTGGCTGTAGGGAGTGCGAACGCGAAAGTCCAGGGAGTGCCCCTCCCGACCAGCGATATCCAAGCGCATGCGCCCTCGCTGCATCAGCAGGTAGATTTTCGCCGGCTGGGAACTGATATCAAAACGGGGCCTCCGGCTCTCCAGAAGGGCCACCTCTGTATCCTTGTAGAGCGTTACGGTACTTTGGTCGAAGAAGTTGAGGAGAGCCTGTGAGTCGTGGGTGTAGACCCAGGAGCCCTCAGGGACATCCTCCAGGGTAGAGGTGACCGCCGTGGCCTCCTCCGCTCCCCGCTTCTCCAGCGAGGTCGTGCCATTGATGGCGGTCAGAGAGGGCAACTGGAAGGAGATGGCCCGGTCGAGATACCATCGCACTAGGAGGGGCGTGCCGACGGCGATCAGACAACAGGCGGAAAAGGAGACCAGCAGAATGAACCAGGCGACGCGTTCCGGGTTGCGGCGCATCAGAATCGGACCTCGAAGAAGCGAAATTTTCCAGTGTGGAGTGCCCACTCAGCGCTGACCCGCTGCACCCAGGCAGAGCGAGGCCCCTGTCCCAGCCGGTTCAGGAGGCGCTGCAACGAGGCTCTCCCCCCTTCCGCCACCACCTCCACCGTGCCATTCCATCGGTTGCGCACATAGCCGGTCAGCCCCAGTTCCCTGGCCTGTCGCCGGATCCAATACCGAAACCCCACCCCTTGAACCTCGCCGTGGACTACAGCCCGTAGCTGAGCCCATTCACCCTCTTGCTGAGGCTGCTCTGCCATTTGCCTCCCCTCCGTTGGCCCCTCGCACTGTCACCATGCAGCCCGCTGGCTACAGGCAGCACCCTGAAGAGATTATAGCATGAGTTCCCTACCTTGAAAAATGGCGGCTATCAGCTTTTCATTAACACACATTTGCAAAGTAATTCCGGCTAAGGTGGCGAGAGGCCGAAGGCCGGAAGAGATTTCAGGAAGCTCTGATCGCGCGGCTGCCGCCTGCGAGGGCTGTAGTTCTTGGGAGCTGCTTTGACCCATTGCAGAAGGGCTTTTGGCGTCTGCGGGAACTGACGGCTAAAGCGGCAGAGCTCCATTCGAGCATTCTCAGCTCTTCCCAGCCACTGAGCAGCCAGTTGTCTGAACTGCTCCATGAGAATGAAAAGAATCAGCGTCGGGATCAAATGCACCTTGACCAACTTCAAATCCTTGCCCGGGAAGCGGCCCAGGTGGTACTGGTTCTTGATCTCTTCGATGAAGTCCTCTACACCCCAACGCTTGCCGTAGAGAGCGATGACGTGGCCGGGGTCCCACTCATCGGCTGAAAGGTTCGTGAGATAGCAGTAGTGCACCGGCCCCAGCCTGGTGAGGATGCGTCCCCGCTTGTCTCGCTTCGGCTTGCCGTTCTTGTTGCGCACCACCACCCGGCCCAACTTCTTCCACACGATCAGCCGCACGGTGCAGCCATTGGCCAAGGTCAGCTGGGTGTCGGCGCAGCGTTCATTCCGCTGAGCACGAATCCAGTTGGCTCGAGGCACAGAGGCGATCGCCTTTTTGACGCTTTTGTAGAGCACGGCTGCAGTGATCAGTTTTTCCTCTTCATCGCCCTTCCAGAAGCCCTTGTCGAAGAGGATGAAGCCTAGAAAGCTAGCTGAAAAGTCCCCTGTGGGATGGTCTGAAAACCAGTAACGAACCGAGGGAACATTGGACAGAGGCGAAAATGCCAAGAGTGTGAGAAAAACAATGAAATATGCGAGCGTG
>Ga0114930_10001660_pt1 | contig 20844 bp, 9 predicted proteins | sample AnhtaG_FD_87300 | JGI IMG/M metagenome (GOLD analysis project Ga0114930, IMG submission 87300) | Deep subsurface microbial communities from Anholt, Denmark to uncover new lineages of life (NeLLi) - Anholt_01485 metaG | ecosystem: Environmental > Aquatic > Marine > Oceanic > Sediment | place... | reverse complement strand
ATCGTTGACATGGATAGCATCGGCAAATTCGATGATTAAACTGTCTTTCCAATTATTTTCAAGCGAATTACCAATAACTATAATATCGGCGCCGGCATCAACCTTTTCTCGTGCAATGTCGGGTAAGGTAATCCCACCCCCTACAATTATCGGAAGATTGCTTACCTCATCTATAGCGGTAATCATTGCATTTGGGACAGTCATAGCAGCGCCTGAACCGGCTTCAAGGTAAATGAGTTTTAAGCCGATATACTCGGCTGCCAGTGCATGAGCAATAGCGATATCCAGTTTATCCCGCGGTATCGGACGGGTATTAGAGATATACTCTGTAGTGGAGACACTGCCTGATTCGACCAGCATGTAGCCTGTGGCTATCGGTTCGATATTATTTTCTTTGATAGCCGGGGCGGCAATTACATGGTCCCCGAAGAGGAAATTAGGATTGCGTCCGCTAATGAGCGATAAAAATAGAATAGCGTCGGCATATTGTGAAACCTGTTTTTGGCTGCCCGGAAAAAGTATTACGGGTATTTCGGCGTGTGATTTAACCTGTTTTACCGTTTCGTCAAAAGAATTGTTCATCAACAGGCTCGACCCGACAAACAGCGCATCAACATTTAAATCTTTGCTGTGTTCAACGAAAATGCGTAATTTATCGGGATGCGCCTTATCAGGATCAATCAGAACACAAAAAGCAGCCCCACGCTTATCAATTACATCACACAGATAACGAAAAATACTCACGGATTATATACCTGGATTAGTGAAAAAGTATGCGGTGAATAGAGAAAGGGAATACGCACGATTCACACGAATATTCTGTTAGTTATTTACTTTGACGCTTCCATACAGCAGTTCCGTAATTTCCGGAAACTTTTTAATGGCGTCATTTAATTTATTTGCATCTTTTATTCCGGCAGTAGCCATGTGCCGCTTGCCACCGCCGCCCCCTCCAACGGTTCTGGATAATTCTTCGATAATCTTAGCGGCATCCCACATTCTGTCTTTAATAAGATTGTCTCCCACAACACACACCAACAAAGCCTTGTTATCGATGCGAGCACCGAGCAGAGCCGCCCCATCCGGCATTATACTCCGAATCACATCCCCGAATTCTTTGAGTTCATCAATCGAATTGACTGAAAATATCTGTGTTACCAGAGGAGGTTCACCGGCATCTTTCGCACCTTCAATAAGTTGTACAAGCTTTCCATACGTGGACTTCTGCCGTTCGTCTTTCAGAGCTTTTTCGAGTTCCTTTTTCTCAAGGAGTGTTTGATCGACCTTATCTATGAGGTTTGCAACCTGTGCATTAAGCAGCTCTTTGATTTGAGCGAGCTGTTCACGCTCGATTTGTGTTCGCTTGTGGGAATATCTTCCGGTTTCTGCCACAATCCTTCTGACACCGGCAGCCGCAGCGCTTTCGGATACAATTCTAAATTCTCCTATCAACCCGGTATATTCTATATGTGTTCCTCCGCACAATTCAATACTATAATTCTTTATAGTGACAGTTCGGACGCGGTCGCCGTATTTTTCACCGAAAAGCGCCATTGCGCCTTTTTTCTTTGCCTCTTCAAATGGAACGTTCTCTTCAGGAACAACCGGGTAGTTTTTCCGAACAGCATCATTGACACGGGATTCAACTTCCACAATTTCTTCATGAGTCATTTTGTGAAAATGGTTAAAATCGAACCTGAGATGAGTGGGAGCAACCAATGAACCCGCCTGCTTTATATGAGAACCGAGTACTCCCTGCAGCGCCTTATGCAAAAGGTGTGTAGCAGTATGGTTTCGTTTTATATCTAATCTCCTCTGAGAATCTATCGTCACCGTTACTTTATCTTTTACTTTTATCGTTCCTCTGGTAACGCTGCCGTAATGAAATATTGTTGTGTCACTCATTTTTTGCGTATCAATCACCTCGGCAACCGTTTTACCGTCGGCTGTTTCAATAGTGCCTGCATCACCTACCTGACCACCGGCTTCAGCGTAAAACGGCGTTTCGCCGGCAAGTTGTATTTGAATCTGTTGTCCGGTTTCTGCTTCTGAAACGGGATTTCCATCTTCATCATATATCGCAGCGATTTCCGTTGTGATAGTTTCTTTTTGGTACGTGAATTTTGTTTTAACTGTGGATTTTTTCAGGCTGACTATTGTGTGCACATACTTTTTACTGTAGGACCTCTCTTTCTGGGCGGTCATTTCTTTATCAAATTCGGCGAGGTCTACACTTAGATTTCGCTCGCGCGCCATCAACTGCGTTAAGTCCAGAGGAAAACCATACGTATCATACAGCTTAAACGCATCCTGTCCGGATATTACTTTTGTCCCGGAGTCATGGAGACTTCCGGCTATTTTATTAAATATCTCTATGCCTCTGTCTAATGTTTTTCCAAATCCTTCTTCTTCGGATTTTATTACCATTGCAATGTAATTAGCCCGTTCCAAACTCTCAGGATAAACAGAGCCCATTACATCAACAACAGGGGTTACCAGTTTGTACATAAACGGTTCACGTATGTTCAAATTCCTGCTGTAGCGTGCTGCCCGGCGCAGGATTCGCCTCAGTACATATCCCCGTCCTTCATTTGAGGGGAGCGCACCGTCCGCAATCGCAAAAGTTAAAGCGCGAATGTGGTCGGCAATCACTCGAAACGCAACCCCCACGTAATTATCTTCTTCATATTCGACGCCCGTAATATTCCGAATGGTATCCATTATTCCTGTAAACAAATCAGTATCATAATTTGACCTTTTACCCTGTAGTGCAGCGGTGATTCGTTCAAATCCCATACCGGTATCGACGTGTTTTTGCGGAAGGTCATTCAGGCTGCCATCCTGTTCACGATTAAATTGAATAAAGACAAGATTCCATAGTTCAACAAACCTTCCGCACTCACACCCCATAGAGCACTCCGGTCCGCACGCATACTTTTCACCGAGATCATAATGTATTTCCGAACAAGGACCGCACGGACCTGTCTCGCCCATTTCCCAGAAATTTTCCTCTTTTCCTAACTTGCCCACCCTGCCCGGCAGAATATCCGTAACTTCATACCATAACTTTTCCGCATCGTCATCATCTTCATAGACTGTGGCGTATATGCGATTTTTGTCAAGCTTCCAGATTTCGGTGAATAATTCCCATGCCCATAAGATGGCTTCCTTTTTATAATAATCTCCGAATGACCAGTTGCCGAGCATTTCGAAAAAGGTATGGTGATATACATCAACTCCCACTTCTTCCAAGTCATTGTGCTTTCCACTGACGCGGATACATTTTTGCGAATTTGCAACCCGTTTAAATTCCCGTTCACTATCTCCGAGAAACACATCTTTGAACTGGTTCATGCCGGCATTTGTGAACAGGAGTGTAGGGTCCTGCGCCGGAATTACCGGAGCGCTCGGGAATATTTGGTGCCCTTTACTGCGGAAAAAATCTAAAAAACTCTGCCGTACGTCTTTAGAGAGCACTACTTTCTCCTACCACTTCATCAATAATTGACCAAGAAAAACCCCGTTGATACAGGTATTGAGCAACTTTTTGCTGCCGTTCATTTGAAAGTGTACGGGGATGACGGGCGAGCCACTGCTGCACCCCTTTACGCGCAAGTTCAACCTGGCTGACTTCTTTAAATGTCTGCTCGATAATCCGGTCTATAACAGCGTTAGAAATTCCCCGTTTTTGTAATTCAGCCTTGAGCAGAAACTCTCCCGCCGGTTTCCGACGGATTAAATCATTTATGAACTTCCGGGCGAATTCTTCATCATCAATGAGACGTAACCGCTTTAAATCTTTTATAACAGCTTTCGCTGTTGATTGATATATGCCCGATCTTCGCATTCTCTGATTGAGTTCTTTTTCACTGCGAGACCGGTATGAAAGCAGCCGCAACGCCTTCTCTTTTGCCCGGAGAGCTTCTGACCCGGCTTTTAGTTCGGCAAATTTCTCCTGCGAAAGTTCGATACCGGTGGAAAGTGCATTGCGAATCATGATTTCATCCGGTATTTCCAGATATTCACCTGAATCAAAAATGCACTTTTTCCAATTTTTTCGCCTTTTCAACTTTTCTACGGCGACAATCAGGCGAGTTCCCATTCGATTGTATAATAATATTGATTTTAAAACTAATATTCAATGTATTGAAATTTTGATTTGAATTCAATAGAAAATTTCACCGTTGTTAATAGTATTTTGTTGTTTCGTTTATATAGTCTGACTAATTCATCCCCCGAGTACTCGGGGGATTTTCAGAAATAAAGTATTTTAGAAAACTTTAACAAAAGCTGTTAAACTTATTTTGACAGGATTTATCCCAAAGGGATCCCTTACGGGGCAGGATAAACTGGATACAATATCTTGTTCATCCTGTGAATTTTTTTAAAAATAAAATCTTATGAACTAAGTTCAGTCAAATACTCTATATTTGATTCATCAAAATTCTTTTATTGAACAGACAATCCAGTCAAACATGATTATGAATAGGATGATTGTGTAAAAGTTTTTAATCTGACTAATTCATCCCCCGAGTACTCGGGGGATTTTCAGAAATAAAGTATTTTAGAAAATTTTAACAAAAACTGTTATACTATCCTATGTAATATAGTTTAAGCTCTTTGAGAATGGATTTATCCCGGCACGAAGTGCTCCCTTCGGGAAAGGGATCCCTTACGGGACAGGATAAATTGAATATAATATCATGTTTATCCTGTCAATCCTGTCGAAAAATCCCGAGTACTCGGGATGAATAATTCAGGATTGTTATTACATATAAAAAAGCAGGGAGTATTATGTCCCTGCTTTCAGGTTACAATCGATTTGAAATAGTCATTTTATGATAAGCCGTTCCCGCCAATTGGGGTCATAAATTTCGCCGCGTTCATCCGATACATAAGTAGTATGCAGCAGTTCGTAATCATCGAATCCGATGAGGTCGCCGAAAATAAAAACAACGTTCGCCTGGCGGTTGAGCTGTGTATAAATCCATATTACAAATGGTTTCAGCCCAATATCCTGGGGATGGGGTTCAATTTGCTCCGGTGGACCGTACATAATATAAACTCTGCCTCTGTCAGTGCGCCAGCCTTCGATACGAAGTGCTTTGAAAAACTCCTGCGCATATTTAAAACGCCGCATATGTTCTTTATAAAAATCAGCGGGCTTACTATTCCAGAAATCGATTATAAACTTTTTTTTCCCTTCAAACTCGTATGATTCAAATGTTTTTTTTTGTACGGGAGCAATTATATATTCAAGCTTATTCCAGTGTTCCTGAATATTATTTGGTGTGATTTCCAGATCGATTTTAGCGGCTGCTTGTTCTGCAATAACTTCGCCCGGTTTATAGACTAAAAAATTTCCACTTTTTTCAGTGGTGACCCCTGTAGCATCATCAGTAACCTTAATACGTAAGGTGTAATAATTATTTCTTATCTTAAGAATGTTTACTTTTTCCGCTATTACCACAAGGACTGATTCCGGCTTTTCCCTTGGTGGTTTTTTTTCACGATAAACCTGTTCGCCAGTAGGACTGAGTATCTGATATTCGACTGTATATGTATCCTTATCATTTTTCGGTTTACCCAGATTATAGATTTCACTGTAGAAGTAGAGTGTCGGTCTTGCATTATTATAAATCCGAACCGGAAATGGTTCAACATAATAGACGCCGTGCTTGATAAAATCCTTTCCGAATTCGCTTTTTTCGGTTACAGTTGCAATATTGGTAGCGAACTGTATATCACTCATACTGATGATGCTTGTAGGATAGCGCGGTACGGATAGCACTGCGCCAGAGGGCGTGGAAGAGGAAATTTTTGAAATAAGGTCTGTAACCGTTATGTTTAAGCCGTATGTCCCCGGTGCAATTAAAAATTTTACTATTTCCAGTGAAGCCAGTTTTTCGGCTTCAACGGGGTCGGCAACCCTAAAAGCCCGCTGCCAGGACTGACTGTCCACCACATTTTCTTCTTTATCTTTGATCTCGACATCGATTTGAATAAAGGCATAATAATTATTATCTTCCCTCTTGACAAATGAGAATTGAGCATTCAGTATTGACATGTATATTTCCACATAGGTTTTCCCGGGGTCGGTCAAACTGCTAAATGTTGCAATCATTGTATCCCAGGCAAACTGTTGCTGCCCGGCGACATCGGGCGGCGGTTCCTGACGACCATAACTAAGCGTGGAAATTACAAACAAACTGCAAACAATAAAGAAAATTTTTCGTAACATAGTACTCAATCTCACAATTGTTTATTTATAACAGAACTTATGTAAAATTTCTTTTATAGCATAAACAGAGTGTGTGTAAAATTTTTGTGCAGAGATTTCTCCCCGAGTACTCGGGATGGCAATCTCTGTGTATCGAATACATTCATCATGTGTTTATACTACTCGGGTCATAAAATAGTTTGCATTTTAAGTTCTCTGTCCCGAGTACTCGGGACAGAAAAAAGTGTCTTCAGTGTATAAGGTTTTATTTCACAGGGTGATCACTTCGTGACACCTTCGACTTTTCCAAAATGTAAACTATTTATTGCTCCCCGTAGTAACTCGAAAATCTATTGCCATTTGTTAAAAAATAAAAAAGTTTTGTTATAACTTGCTTTTATTCATAATAAGGCGAACATTTCTTTAGAAAAGGGAGCCAGGCAGAATTTTCGAATGCTTCATTTTCAATAAAATAATCAAAGATTAGAGGTGTGTCCAACGTTAAATCAAAGGATAACGGCACCGTAAATTCCAAAAGCTGGTCAGTAGTCCTGTGTTCTATATCACCGGAAGGGCGAATGATAAACAAATTGTGCTTTAGATTGACAATCCGTTTATCGGGGACTTCGGGAGTTTTACTAAATAATATTCCCGAAAATCTGATATCATCCCAGCTTGTAGATTGATATTGATCTCTGATGTCGCGGAAACTTTTTACCAGTGATATACCTCCACCGCCTTTTATATAAAATCTTAATCCTTTGATATCATATCTGCCATTAGCCGGGGCATTAGGTAAAAAGAAAAAGCCGGCAGAATCTGTCTTGACCCATTCGAAAAACGGGTCATCCTTACTACCATACAAGCCAGCTATAGCAATCTCAATTCCATCTTTGTAAATTTCCTGAGCCCCCCCAAAACCATCAAGTATGAAAAAAATACTCCCTACAAGCAAAACCTTATTTTCTTCAGGTTCGGTTAAGATTACATTTATACCCCTTGCGCACATTAAAAGAGAAAGAGACACTAAAAGCAGAGAGAAAATCCTTACACTCTTATTCATTTCGAACTCCTATTCCTCTTGTATTCCCTTTTAAAAACAAAGAGATATTCATAAAAGAATATCTCTTTGCCTTTAATTAAATTAATTACAACTGTTTAGGTGTGGAATTTTCATATTAAAATCTGAGTTCGATAGAAGTGATATAAACACCTTCCAGGTCGCCGTAATCTGCATAGGCATAATCGAAGATCATTTCTGAATTCATGATATTAATCTTGATACCGCCGCCGAAGGAGTATTTAAAGGTATCGTAATTTTGTTTTGAGCCTCCCCGGATCGATAAAACATCGTTCCATACATATTCCACACCGACGATTGAACGCATCGGTGAATCAAAAGCATCGTTGAGTTCCGTCAACAGAGTTAGTTTATGAATATCATTCGGCATAATAACACTTAGCGGTCCGACAAAATCAAAAGCTATACCGGCAGTAAACGTGGAAGGGAGAGGATATTTATCCATAATCAAGCGAGACGGCAGTTGTCGGTTTCCCGGATAAATTTCTTCTTGTATTTTCCAAAACGTGAAATCAGGACCCTCTTCTATTTTCATTGTAGGACCGAGGTGTTTAACTGCCAAACCCAGTCTCAGACCACCGACACCCGGCTGGTATACCGTTCCAAGGTCAAAAGCCCAATTAGACGCAGAACTATTCCAATATTTTTCAATTATATATTTAAATGAGACTCCGAAGAGAACTCTATCGGTCAAACGCCGTGCAAAAGACATACCGTATGCAGAATTAGAAGAAAACACAAACTGGCCGCGCTCTCTCAGCTGGTAATTAATATCCGTTCTATAAATCCAGCCAAGGTTAACATAATTGATATAGAAGCCGATAGCGTTGGCATCGCCAATTGGTACCACAATACCGGTGAAATGCTGGCGAATATCGGCATACAGGTCAACATTATGATAGGTTAGCGTGGGCTTCTCAAATTCAGCAAGACCGGCGGGATTATACAGCATCGCAGTCCCATCTTGGGCAATGGCGGTAAATGCACCACCTAAGGCTACTGCACGCGCGCCGACTTCTAATTTCAGGAAATTTGCGGCGGTTGCGCCTACTTTATTTACCTCTTCCTGTCCAAAAACTGCACCCGGCATTAGCAAGCTCACCACGAGAACAACCAATAAAAAACGTTGCATACTATTATCCTCCTACTAATATAATACTATTTTACAGGTTCAGACCCGGGGCATAAAGCCCCGGGCATATTTTGCATACTTCTATTTAATAATGACTAATTTCTCGATGAATTTTTTGCCGTCCGGTGTTTTGACAACGTATATATACATGCCATAGGAGACTTCCAGATTCTCAAACGTCAACAAATCCCAGGTTGCTTCACCGACCCCGGTAGGAAACCGTTCTTTATGATCTTCCACTGTCTTCTTGGTGATATTAAATCCTCCCGTATTATCCTTGTGTTCGATAGTCCGGACCCGGTCACCGGTAAGCGTGTAAATATCAATCGTACATTCCGGGGGAAGATTGACGAATCGAATCTCCTTTCTGTTCCATGTATCTGTACCAACGTACAACTCTGTCGCAGACGCTACAACATATGGATTCGGGATGGCAAGTATTCTGTCCATTACGAATTCTTCTTCATCGACATAACTGTTCTTAGTCTTAAATATATAGGTATCTTCTTCGGTAAGTGGGAACTCCGTCTTCCAGATGAACTTTTCACCGGGTCTAGGATTATACTTGTCAAGAGAATCCTGAGACCAATATACCGTATCCAAAGTTACTGCCGTTATATAAATAGGTACTTCCAATATTTGCCAGATTGTGTCAGGAGGTACGACCGTTGTATCTATTGATACAATTGTTGTATCATTAACATAGACCAGTTCATCTTTTATATCTGCAAGTACCTCTCTTATATCGCCTGGCTGCGCAAAAGCTCCTGTGTAAGTATTCAGCCAGAGCTTCTGCTCCTCCCATGCATCTTCATCTAATTCCCATGCAACCGGACAAGAAATCTGTAAATACCACTGACCAGACACATAACCATGTTCCGGGTTTATAATGTATAAACGATCATTATGGCTAGAATTCGGATAAGTACTTGTACCTGCATAATAATACGAATTAAAAGGTTTATTGAAATCGTATCTCGCTCTCAACAGCATTTGAGTTGTCAGTCCGGTAGTATCTTTTGGAACTTTACTTCTCGCATTATATACCGAGTCGGTTATATCCCATATCTGAAATGGATAGAATCTCACAGTACTTTTTTTCTTGGTACTGGTATTATATCCAGAGTCAGCCCAATGATAAACATATATTGAATCTTCCAAAACCGGCTCCGGGTAGCCAAACCAACGCAACTCAAAAATTCCGGGGTAATCAGGACCATATTCACGAAGCTCATCAAAATCCCACTGCCCGTCTTCACCCTCAATTTCGGCACGCCTCAACGCTACGTCTGGGTCTGACCATCCTGACGAATATTCATCGAAACCATCATCGTAATCATCCGGAAGAAGAGGATCTCCCGGAATTGCTTGATCTATGAGCGCTAAACCAATTCCGTTAAAAGTTGGAAAATAGTCTGCACATTCCTCCTCGTAGTCTATCCTGGGTTGATTAAATATAACAGGAACATTCTCCAAAACATAAACACCGGTAGTGTTATCAAAAACATTATATCCGAGCACCTCGGTAGTGTCTTTATGCTCCATGTCAATATAATCAATAGAAATAGTTTGGGCAAATGAGATTGTATATTCGGTATCCTTTACCAACAATTCATCAACAATGCGGTGGTCTATAACACTGGTAGCTATACCGGTGGGATGGGGATAAACTGCGCGGTCTGCGATCTGAGGCGGTTCCTCTACATAGACATTCGCGGCAGTATCGCCTTCGGCATATCCGAGTGACTGGAAAATCGGCTTAATAAGGACAAAATTCCTATATTTCGAACCTGCACCCTTTGCCGATGATGACGACGGTATAATGTTCACATCATCCCAGTCATCGTAAGCAGTTAAACAATACTCATACCGCAGACCGTTTATTACATTACCATCGTAAAAACTATGTTCGAGACCCGTATCATCACCCATATAGTATTCGATGGGGACTTCCGGATTTTCTGCAGTATTGTACTCCATAAATAATGCCACACCGACCGGATCCCAGCCGTCTATACCATCTATTATATCCCACTGGTCCAACAATTCCCATTCGGCTGCGGCACGGGGATCATACGTTCTCTTAAAGAGTCTATATCCTTGAAAGTCAAATATCTTTGTTCCATAATCAAGGGAATATTCTGCAAGATCATCCCAGTACAGCGTAACCCCGTTCTTGCTCCCGAGATACATTGGCATATTATTTTCATCAAGAATCAGTGTTCCTTTTGCCCACATTGTCGGGGTTGACGGGGGACCTGAGGCTCTGAAGAAGCTTTCGTAGATACGCTCCGCATATTCAAGATTAAGATAAACGTCTGCAAACCTGTCATGCGGGTCGACGCCAAATCTCACTGGGTCATTAAGGGGCCAGCGGTCGCCGGCTTCCATTTGTCTGTCGTCTTTTGAGCCCGGAGCGAGCGGACCGGGGTTATCTGCCGAGCCAAACATAGCGAAGGATATATGAGCGGTATCGCCAGGAGACATTGAGAAAGGACCGGTACCGGCCATACTATTTACATAAGGTCTCCAACCATAATCTGTGCAGTCGAGTGTGTTAATTCGCAGCGTGCCATCCTCCATGTAATCATGGTGGTTTCTCAGGGAATCAATATTATCCATCTTATAATTCGGTTCTTCTCCTGGTTCGGGGGCTGGATGGAAAAAATAATATTGTTCAGCTCCGGTGTCGTCATGCAAAATTGTCGGATCGCCTGACATCATAGCATACAGCCTTGCCTCAAACCCCTGTCCCGGGGCAGTGTCACGCATATAATCCTCAGTGAAATAATGATACGAGGTTATGCCAAGGTCAAACGGCGATTGCGGTATGTAAAAACTGTAAACCGAGACATTTCCACCATAAGGGGTACCCCACTGCCTGTAATGCTCGCCATATTTAAAATAAAAGAATATGGTTTTAGGATTATCCCTGGGCTCGAGAAAGGTCATAATATCCTGACCCCATGGTCTTGCATAATTTCTGCTGCTCTGTTTCCGATAGTCAGGAGCCTGAGTCCACCAGTACATACCAAAATACATATCGTCGATAGTGCCGGTATACATATGCCGGTAGGGGTCGCCCTCTGCCTCGACACCTAATGGTGCGCGGACCCAATCTTCTTCCATGAATATTAAATCTACATCCCAAAAAATAATATCTTCGACAAGTGGATTAGAATAGGAGTATGTATTGGTTTCCATATCCAACCCGACGGGATAACCGGTACCAATATCATCGCCGCGTCTTATACCGCAATACTTATCATATTCAGTGTAAAACGCACTTAATTCTGCTGGGAACTGACCCGTCTGCTCCTGCCCATAGGTAGGAGAGGTGGGGTCGGCGTCGCGTGCCCATCTTCCGGGAAAGTGCCTTTCACCCGGGGTATCCGTCCACACACCACCGCCGGCAAACTCGTCGGCTTCACCGTAATACCCTTCGGGCCAGGAATCTTCACGTGTACTGATAGCAACGAGCGGTATACTACGGCTGTCGCGTGCACCCTCTGGACCACCCATAGCCCGAGTGAGATTAAAATCCCTTGCTTCCCAGTCGGAGTAGGATATACTGAGGGGCTGATTATATACAACTATATGCTGAACTAATTCAAGCACGTTATAGTTCATGCTTCTGTCTACATCGCCAAATTCATAGGAGGGTATATTCTTACCCCAGTCTCCCGGTGGCATACCAACCATGGGAAACATACGGATGATTTCACCCCAGTATCCATGGGCCATATAGGGAAAGTAGTTACTTTGCCAGTAGCCGTATGTTCTGCAATTGTTTACTAATTCTCCGATGTTATTCCAAATAATGCCGCGGTCCATGAAAGATGCAGGTTTATACAACACATCCTCCTCCCCGGGGAATACATCGTCCGGTATTCTTCTATGCTCTACATCCTGTGCATAAGCAGCCGCGACACTGAACAACATACTGATACATAGCAGTCCGCTAACCGTTAAATTTTTCAATTTCATATTGATAATCTCCTTTTTTTAATGGTGCAACGTGGTTTGAATTACGAGTTACGAATTACGAATTACGAATTACGAGTTAAGATTTAAGATTTAAGAATTACGAATTACGAATGTTCCCGCTTAGCGGGATGGTAGCCGCAGGTTTTAACCTGCGCACACTTGCTGTGTGTTGGTGTTTTCACCAACACACTTATTTTTTCACTGTTGGTGATAACACCAACAGTGAGCTTAAGCGGGATCAAATTACGAATGTCGAATGTCGAATGTCGAATGTCGAATGAGTGTTATATAAATCATTATTAATTCATAATTCGACATTCGCACTTTTTACTTCAGGCTCTCCCGCTTCCCCGAATACACAGGGAAGGGGAGAGCCGTCAGCTTTCTTTCATCCCGAGTATTCGGGATAAATCTTAGAATTTAAGCCTGAAACCGAATGTAATATTGCGGCTTCCCACGAAGTTATTCGTCGTAATCGCATCTACCCAAGTAGAAGAATAACCTTCATAGCCTGTAACATATCCTGCCTGGCCGGTACTTGAATATACTTCCTGCGTCTGTCTTGTATCTAAGAGATTTGCAATCTGGGCCCACATCTGTGCTTCCATATCAAAGAGCGTGAAGCGCTTACGAATCCTTGCATTAACATTATGCTGGAAGGGAGCACGGTTGCCTCTTGTAGATACTTCACCAATACCGGCAGAAGAGGTGCTGCTCGGCGTATAAGACCATCCGGTGTCTCCGCTGTATGTAAAGTTAACGCCGAAATTAGAGAGCGGCTTTAACCCGAAAACGTTGGGACCGAAACCGGCGGGCAGTTGAAAATCGAGGGAACCGCGGATACTATGCGGGCGCTCCCACTCCGGTCTTTGTTCACGCTTCGGCATTGTCGCTAATGTATAAGTATCAAATGACTCTTCACCCTCTTTTATGCCTGAACCCTCCCAGGAGGTCTGTGCTATGGTCGTAGTTCTTATCCAGGAGTACATAAGCCTTCCTGAGAAATAATTGCTGTATTTTTTATTAATGGTCAAGTCGAAACCTCGGCGTGAACCGAAGTTATTATTGAGTAATACCGAATAAGGGTATGGATTGTCCATACCGGGATCGGAATATGCAAGAACACGGACGGAACCGACCTGGTTTGTAGTCTCGCTGAGCCAGAGGTCAGCGGTAACGGCGATTAACCGTCCGATCTGGTGCTGCAAGCCGAGTGAATACTGGATCGATTTTTCCATCTGAAGACTGGGATTACCTATGAGATCACCCGCCATCAAGGAGAGGTCACGATCACTTATAGCGCGATATATATCCCGGTAACTGGGGTTCTGGTAAAAATGACCGAAGTTGAAGTTAATAGTGGTTACGTCGGTCAACGGAAATACAACGCCAAATCGAGGGCTGAATTTAAATTTTCTTTCTGCCTCAACAAATGGGTTATAGAGAAGCATATGTGCCGGGTCTGGCGCCCGTGGATCATACCCATACAACGGATCGAGCGGGTCAGACCACATCGAACCACCTGCATTTGCATAATCAACGCGTGTACCGATACTGAGTATCATGCTTGTAAACTCAATCTTATCCGTGAGATATATTGCGCCCTCTTTCGGGAACATCCGGTAAATTGTCGGATTGCTCGATACATTTGCAGTGTTACTATAATCTTCACGGTACATGTCTCTATAAGTAAACTCGATACCGCTCTTAATCATATGGTTCGTGGTTACCTGGCTGTTAACGTCGAGCCTGACGACATTGGTCCAGGATTCATCCCCGGAATAGTATGCATCGTCATCTAAAACTATAAAACGTCCTTCCCATGTGTCTGTTCTGTAGCCTCTATTGCTAGAGCTGAACCTGTTGAACATGTATTCCCACTTGGTTTTGATATTTTTCCAGTCCGGCGCAAAGATCCACCAGTCATTTTTATACGGTTGTTCAAAGTCTCTTATAATTCTCACTTTACGCCCGGCACGTTGAAATTGACCGCGTATAGTGTATAACGTTCTCGGACCGAGCTGATGGTTTACAAGAAGTGAGAATCTCTCGTCGCTCGTAAAGTTTACATTTCGACCAGCCTGACCAGTACGGTTGTAGTTACGATATCTAACGAGCTCTTCTCTTGGAAAAACGTCCGCACCTTCCGGCAGTCCCATACGGTCTCTCATGGCGTAAGTGTATTCCGGATATGCCCATATAATGATTTCACCCGCCCTGTGCTGGTAATCTGCAAACCGGATAGCCCTTTGCTGCTGCATTGTTCTTAAATACGGACCGACAGGCCAGCGATAAAGAAACCTTGGGTCTCTCAAATTGGGCTGTTGATAGCGCTGTGAATGAGCCGCTGTAAAATTAAACCTTAAATTTTGAGAATAACGATAGGTAAACTTTCCACTTAGCGTAAGTCCGTTGTTCCATCCAAGACCAAGCCAGCCTTTGTGCACATCAAGGGGATTAATCCACCGGTCATACTCCCCGTAGGAATATACGGGAGATGTGACTTCTCTGACTCCAGCCCAATCAGCACCGGGCAGATATAGACGGCTTTCCGCCCACAAATTCATAATTTCCAGTGAAGTTGGTCTATCACCCCGATGGTCGTCCCAGGTGATGTCATCCAATAAGTATGTGTCGTTCGCGCCGGCATTCATTCTACCGGTAATAAAATAGGATAAACCTCTAATGACTTTTACCGGACCGCCCAGTGAAAATTCGATTTGATGGTCGTTTTGTGCTTCACCTACCTGTGTGGCAAACGCATCTACTCCGAAAGGACGCGATGTAGTATACTCAATTGTACCGGTTGTTAGATCTCCGCCTTCACGTGTAGTGACGTTGATAACACCTGAGAGAGCGTTACCGTAGGAGGCATCAAATCCACCCGACTGAACAGCCATCTGATCGATCTGAAATGTGTTGATTTGTGTACTGAACCCGCCGAATACCGGGTTAATAACAGTCATACCGTCCACCATCAGGGAGACTTCGTTATTCCGACCGCCGCGCATGCGGATGTCGTCAATACCACGCTGTTCATATCCCTGCCTTTGATACGGCGTATTCGTTAATACTGTGATATTTGACTGAGTGGCAAGCAATTGGGACAGGTTGGATACCGGCATCTCAATAATTTCATCATAACCCATCGTCTCCACCTTGGAGATTCTGTCCGGCTCTATCATTGAACGGTCAGCGTAAACAACAATGTCTCTATCCAGTGTAATGGCGGTTTCCAACAAGAAGAAGTTAACACCGGCTCTCATATCGACCTTAACTTCAACACCTTCGTGTAGTTGTGGCCTGTAACCGATATACGAAGCGGATACATTATATTTACCCGGTGCAACGTTCATGATATAGTAATATCCTTCTTCGTTGGTTGCCGCACCCTGTACAGGATCTGTTCCTTCAATGATAACATTACAGTTCACTAACGGTTCGTTGGTATCTATATCCCTGACATAACCGTCAATCTTGCCGACAATAGTCTGTGCTACTGCTGAAAAAGCAAAACATATTGTCAGCAGAAACACAACAAATGCGATTGTGCATATTCTCTTTTTATCCACGAATATACCTCCTTCACTTAAGTTAATTTTTTATTGTTTCACTTATGGAGTACTCACTCTATTGTGAAACAATGGTTTCGGTTGTCAAACAACGCACCAGAAACCAAACTTAGACATTTTAAACACACCAGAATTTTTTGATTTTCCGGAGAGGCTTTTCGCACTACTTAAACCCTCCGGGTACTTATACGAACAATCAGCACACCTTACAGTGTTTTAGAGGCTGATTATTGTGCAGATAAATAAATTTTATAAATAATGGCTGTGCATCCCTCCTTACTTAAACATTTTATACTTTAATTATAATTTTTTGATTTTAATGTATAGTAATTTATTTTTTGTGCAAAAGATTACGTAAGGTAAAGAGATTTTTTAAGAAATTCCACAGATTTATATTTATATGGGGAAATTGCATATATAATAACACGTGATTCCGCATAATCATTTCAAATTCACGAAAGTTATTCGTTTAGGCAGCGTTTACCTGCTCGCACCAGAAATGATTGCACCAGAATTTTTTTATGAGTGAAGCTGAATTTATGTTAATTAAAACTAAAAACAGTCAATTCGTGGGGTTTTTAAACCTCGTCTCGTAAATTCGTTTAACCGAAAATCAAGGTTTTAACACTGTATTTGTGCTTATTGTATAAGTACACTTTCTGGATTTCGTATAAGGATAATGAATAAAAAATTAAAATGCAAGAGAATTTTGAAAAAAATTCAAAATTTTTCAAATTTATTTATACATTCGCAAAAATATTATCATCTTCTTATATGAAAAACCTATAAATACTATGTATTTCTTAAATTCTGAGACATGTAAATCTTCTAATTTTTTTAACCGCAAAGATCGCAGAGAAAGCGCATCACGAAGTGTTCTCCTCGATAGTGGTCGCAGAGACAAAATTTATTTAGATGCTGATCCCGAAGCTTCGGGACAGCATGACAGAGGGCTCACCTGTCATTCCGAACTTGTTTCGGAATCTTTTTAGCATTTTTACCAAAGTTGAGTTAAAAATCTCAGTGTTCTTTGCGCACCCTTTGCGTTCTCTGCGGTTAAATTAAATATGGCAAAATTTATGCCAGAGTATTTTTTCAAGTTAATCCAAGCCTGGGGATGAAATTTCAATGCATAAAATTAATGTGTACAACGGATAAATAGTGCAAAATTTTTCACTGTTGGTATAAGCCGCCGGACTTTAACCCAAAGAACGCAGCAAAAGATGTCTATTCTCTTCCTGAGATAGAAGCCTGCACTAACTTCATAAACTGGCTGCGTGGATTCCTTCCGCCGGGGCTCTGCGTAAAGACCAGTACTATAAGATCATTGTTTGGGTCTACCCATGCAGCAGTGCCGTCCGAACCGGAATGTGAGAATACGCCGTCTTTGCTGACATTCCATCCGTACCCGTAAAAACCGGTGCGCCGTTCAAGCTGTTCAGGGGTGTAAATGGATGCGGTCTGCGGGGATGTCATTGTTTTGACTGTCTCTTCCCGTATTATCCGTTCTCCGTCATAAATACCGCCGTTAAGAAACATCTGGCAGAAAATTGCATAGTCGCGTGCTGTTGAGATCAAACCTCCGGAAGCTCTGACAAAAGGGTACTGCGGCGGATCACCCGGTTTCCAGCCTTCTGTCCATTCATTCTGCCGTCTTCTGTATACTACGGACATGCGGTTCAGCTTGCCGTCCAGCTTTTCCGCAACCTCGTGATTGTAGGTGTCGACCATACCGAGCGGCGTATATATCCGTTCCTTCAGGAAAACTTCCATCGGCTGACCGGAGACAATCTCAATCAATCCGCCCAGGGTATTAAAACCGGCATTGCTGTATGAGTACGAAGTCCCAGGAAATTCTGTTGCTCCGGTTTCACCAAAACGGTCGACTTCCAACAGCAGGTTGGGTGCATCGGGATGTTCCGGAGATTTCTGAATCAAAGGACTGTAAAAGATTGAGGCGATCCGGAAACCGCTCGTATGTGTGAGGAGGTGGTGAATCTTAATAAACCCCGACCGGTAGTTATCGAACGACGGTATATGCTTACGGACGTTGTCGTTATAAGAGAGTTTCCTATCCTCTGCCAGAATGTTGATGCCGGTCGCTACCACCGGCTTGGTATTAGACGCCATCCTGCACATGGTGTCTTTTTCCATGCGTAGACCCTTCGCCTTGTCTCTCCAACCGATAGCCTCGTGCAGCACTATCTTGCCGTTTCGAGCTACCAGCAGCACCACGCCCCGCAGGGCATCCTGGGCTACCGCTTCTTCAAAGAGGCGGACGCCTTCTTTTAGAATAGCCTCGGACATACCGACGTCCGCCGGAACACCCGTTGTAAGGGTTACATCCTGGGCGAACAGGGTTGTGATTCCGAGGGCAAGTACTAAAAATACTGTAACTATACGTACTTTCACAGCAGTTGTCCTTTATGTTGATTAACGAAAATAGACCTCTATCAATATTATAATAAAAAATTATCTTAATTTAATTCAAATAATTTTTCAATTATTGCTAATTTTTTCAAAATTCTAAGAGTAGAATTGTGTAATTCACTTATATATCAAGTACTTACGACCAACATAGCCATCACCCCCGTAGAGACGCATGGCGATGCGTCTCCGGTTCATCCACATATCACCCGTAGAGACGCACGGCGGTGCGTCTCCAAATTATTCTACGTGTAATTTTTCAACTGAGACGCATCGCCATGCGTCTCTACAGATATTTTATATACAATGCTGTATGTTTGTGGTCACCAAAACACCCATTCTACTGTTGTTGTTCTGCTGCCATAACTTGCAGTTCATGCAAATGCAGGCTATACAAGACACACAAATCCTGAAAAGACGAATTATGCACTTTGTGAAGGAAAAAAGCGGGTATATCTTGCATAATTGAGAATAATTACTTAATATTAAAAGTAGCCAGTTTTAAGCGCTGCAGCGCCCGGCAGCACAGATAACAGGCCATTAATATATTTTTCTTTGGTAGAACAGACATTCCTGTCTGTTCACAAATTTAACACAAAATAACTTACCAACTTACCACATATATTATTGTTACATAGGGGACATACACATGGCTGAAATCGTAAAAGCGCCAACAGGGACAACGCTTAGCTGCAAAGGCTGGGTTCAGGAAGCGGCGATGCGGATGCTTATGAATAATTTGGACCCAGAAGTAGCCGAAAAGCCGCAGGAACTCATCGTCTACGGTGGGACAGGCAAAGCCGCGCGCAACTGGGAATGCTACCATGCAATCGTTATATCGCTGAAAGAACTTGAAAACGACGAAACGCTGCTCATCCAATCCGGCAAGCCGGTCGGAATTTTTAAAACCGGTACTCATGCGCCGCGAGTGCTGATATCGAATGCGATGCTGGTCCCAAAGTGGGCGACGTGGGATGAATTCAGACGGTTAGAAGCGCTCGGCTTGACCATGTTCGGGCAAATGACCGCCGGATGCTGGATTTATATCGGCACACAGGGTATTCTGCAGGGTACGTATGAGACCTTCGCCGCATGTGCAGATATTTATTTCAACGGCTCTTTAGAAGGCAAATTTCTGCTTACTGCGGGACTTGGCGGCATGGGAGGCGCACAGCCGCTTGCGGCAACTATGAACAGCGCTGCGTTCCTGGCAGTGGAGGTCGATGAACACAGAATCAAACGCAGACTCGACACCGGATACCTTGATAGAATGACGGATAATCTTGATGAAGCTCTGGAAATTGTTACAAAGGCTAAAGAAAAAAAAGAAGCGGTCTCGGTCGGTCTGCTTGGCAATGCTGCTGACATGCTCCCGGAACTGGTAAAGAGGGGCATAAAACCTGACATTGTAACCGATCAAACCTCCGCCCATGATACGTTAAATGGCTACGTGCCGCACGGCATCCCTTACGAAGAGGCGCTGGAACTGCGCTCAAAAGACCCCGAACGGTACATTCAAATGGCAAAGCAATCCATCATAGCCCATGTCAAGGCGATGCTCGCATTTCAGAAAAACGGCGCTGTTGTTTTTGATTACGGCAACAACATCAGGGGAGAAGCCTTTGCCAGCGGACTCAAAGAAGCGTTTAATTTTCCCGGATTTGTTCCAGAGTTTATCAGACCATTATTTTGTGAAGGCAAAGGACCGTTCAGGTGGGTTGCGTTAAGCGGTGAACCGGATGATATTTATGCAACGGATGAAGCCGTTCTCAAAACATTCCCGGAAAACTATTCCCTGAAACGGTGGATAACCAAAGCGAAAAATCAGGTTAAATTTCAGGGGCTTCCCTCCCGGATATGCTGGCTTGGGTATGGTGAACGGGCAAAAATGGGTAAGATTTTCAATGACATGGTACGGACGGGCGAAGTAAAAGCCCCGATTGTAATTGGCAGGGACCACCTTGACACCGGCTCGGTTGCCTCACCAAACAGGGAAACGGAAAAAATGAAGGACGGGAGCGATGCTATTGCCGACTGGCCTATCCTGAATGCGCTGTTGAACGCAGTCGGAGGTGCAAGCTGGATTTCCGTACATCACGGCGGCGGTGTCGGCATCGGTCTTGCTATCCACGCTGGTATGGTGATCGTCGCCGAGGGAACAAAAGAGAGCGAAGCTAAACTGGTGCAGGTTCTCACGACCGACCCCGGCACGGGTATAGTGAGGCATGCGGACGCCGGATATGAAAAGGCAATTACCATAGCGAAAGAAAAAAACATTAAAATTCCCATGTTAAAGTGAACTATGTCCGACATACTCATAAAAAATGCGGAAGAAATTGCGACCTCTGTCGGTGGGGTAAAAAGGGGAGGCGCACTCAAAGAGCTACACCTCATTCACAGCGGCTCTATTTATATCAAAAACGGT
>Ga0114930_10001659_pt1 | contig 20855 bp, 16 predicted proteins | sample AnhtaG_FD_87300 | JGI IMG/M metagenome (GOLD analysis project Ga0114930, IMG submission 87300) | Deep subsurface microbial communities from Anholt, Denmark to uncover new lineages of life (NeLLi) - Anholt_01485 metaG | ecosystem: Environmental > Aquatic > Marine > Oceanic > Sediment | place... | reverse complement strand
GCGCTCGGCCAACCCGGTCGGCCGCCTCTTTCTGTGGGTATTCGGCTATCGGGATTCAGAGCGTCTTGCACTATCCGATCACATCTGCACGGCCCTTCAATTGACGAACTTCTGGCAGGACATACCGTCGGATTACCAGCGGGGCAGGATTTACATCCCCTTGGAAGACATAGAAGCGTTCTCATGCAACGAACGAATGTTGACAAGCTGGCGCGCGACGCCGGAATTCGTGAATCTGCTAAGCTTCCAGGTCGAACGCACCCGGAAGCTCTTCGAATCCGCCGCCGAGTTACCTCGAATGGTTGACCGCCGCATATCGGTGGACGTGGAGCTGTTCCGACGGGCCGGCTTGGCCGTCCTGGACGAGATACAAGCAGTCGGTTATGACGTGCTCTCGCATCGCCCCAGGCTCTCCAAGGTGAAAAAAGCCGGGCTGCTCATCTCATGCATCGTTCACAGGTAAACAAATACAGAATCGGCGGAGGAGGCCCAATCGGCAATGGACCTGGTGCTGCGGCAGTCGTACAGAAAGTGCGAAGAGATCGCTCGAAAGCGCGCCCGGAACTTCTACTACGCCTTCAGGGTCCTCCCCAAAACGAAGCGCCAGGCGATGTGCGCGATATACGCCTTCATGCGCTACTGCGACGACGTCTCCGACTCCACCAGCTCTGCAGGATCTAAGCGGAACGATCTTGAAGAGTGGAGATCGGCGCTCGATTCCGCGCTTGCCGGCGATTACAGCCAGAACGGTATCCTGCCGGCGTTCCACGACGCAGTGCGCACTTTCCGAATACCGGCCGAGTACTTCCACGAACTCATCGATGGGGCTGAAATGGACCTGTCCATCACCCGCTATGCAACATTCGCCGACCTCTACCAATACTGCTATCGGGTCGCATCCGTGGTAGGGCTGGTGTGCATAGGTGTCTTTGGCTTCCGTGACGGATCAGCCAACGAGTACGCAGAGTACTGCGGCGTGGCGTTCCAGCTCACAAATATTCTTCGCGACATCAAAGAAGACGCCGATCGCGGGCGGATCTATATTCCGCAGGAAGATCTGGCTGCCTTCGGTTACTCCGAAGACGACCTGTGTCGTGGAGTCCTGGACGACCACTTCCGCGCATTGATGAAGTTCCAAGTTGCACGTGCTCGAAAGTACTATGATCAGGGCATGCCGCTCGTCGGGCTGGTGGATCCGATCAGCAGGCCGGGGCTTCTTGCTATGATTGGGATTTACACTGCAATCCTGGACCGAATAGAACGGAACGACTACGATGTGTTCAGCCGCCGGATAAGCCTCTCCAAGAAGGAGAAGCTCGCACTAGCGGCACGTTCCGCACTCCTTGCGAAGGCGGATTGGAGGGAGTTCATATCGAGCGCCCGGACGTCGTAGTCGTCGGCGGCGGCCTCGCCGGGATGAGCGCCGCGCTGGTGCTTGCGGAGGCCGGGCAGACCGTAGACCTCTTCGAAAGATCGCGTGCGCTTGGGGGCCGCGCCGGCTCTCTCCTCAACAGGCGGGCGGGCACGGCAATGGACCGCGGCCAACACGTCCTCCTCGGATGCTGCACGAATCTCCTGGACTTTTACCGGCGAATCGGCGGACTGGATAGGATCAACTTTCTGGACTCTCTTCCATTCATCGGCCGCGACGGCCGCGTCACTGTGATGAGCGAATCATTCCTGCCGGAGCCGCTCCACCTCCTGCCGTCCCTGCTCCGCTCGCCGCATCTTTCTCGGCGGGATAAGCTCCGTACTCCAAAACTCCTGAAGGCTGCCCTCAGATGCCCGGACGCGGATGTGGCATGCGCGCAATGGCTCATCCGCATGGGGCAGTCCAAAGAGGCGATCACAGGCTTCTGGGAGCCCGTGCTGGCCGGGGCGTTGAACGAAGGCCTAGATCGGGCGTCGGCTGGATACGCGGCGAAAGTGATCCGGGAGGCCCTCGTCGTCAACCGGGCGGGCTTCCGCATGGGCGTGGCCGACGTTCCCCTGTCCGAGCTGCATGGCACCATGGCGCGAAACGCTCTCGAGCGGCGCGGCGTGCGGGTGCATCTTGGGCAGACGGTTCGGCAGCTAACAGTCATCGGCAGCCGGGTTGACCGTGCCGACACAACGGACGGCGAACCGGTTGGAGCAACACATTTTGTAGTGGCGGTGAACCCCCAGACTGCTCCCATTCTACCCGATGCTAACTCTGCCGAGCCTAGGTTTGTCTATGCTCCCGGCGTGAACCTATACTTCTGGTTCGAGGATGACGTTGGGGTTCCTCCCGCTTTCTGCCTGCCCGGGAGACGGTTCCAGTGGGGCTTCAACAGAACTGCGATTGCCACGCTGCCTGAGAATGCCAGATCGGCTGTTGTCATGGTGGCGAGCGCGGCCAGGGATTTGGTCAGTTGGAGGGAGAAGGATGTCCTATCCCTCGGCATCGAAGAACTTCGGTCGGCGTTCCCGAGGCTCTCATTTGTTCCCCTGGCGTGTTCGACGGTGTTGAAGATCCGGTCTGCAACGTTCTCCCCGGTCCCGGGCTGCGATGGGAATCGTCCGGGTCAGAGGACGGCCATTTCCAACTTGCACCTGGCCGGCGACTGGACGAACACGGGCTGGCCGTCAACCATGGAGGGAGCGGTGCGAAGCGGATATCTCTGCGCGAGGGATGTCCTGGCAGCGGAAGGAATAGAATCCAGGCTCCCGATTGCTGATTTGCCCCGCAGGGGCCTGTTTCGTTGGTTCGGGAGGCCGAGTTTGTAGCGATACATCATCGTCTGAGCATGATTGCCACCCCGGCGGCAATGAGAGCTATGCCGATCCACCGATCAATACTTACCTCTTCCCCCAGCAGGCGGTTGGCCAGCAGCGCAATCAGCACATAGTGAAACGCAGCTAGAGGGACGACCAGGCTGACATCCTCCCACGACAGCACCGACAGAAAGGCAACATAGTAGAGCATGAGCAGGAACGTCCCGAAGAGAACCCATGGATTGGTGACGACACGGGCAGCGGTTGGCAATAAGCCGTGGACGCCGACCATAGTTACATCACCGATCTGTTTCATCCCACGGCTTACGAAAATGTTTCCAAAAGAAACGCCGACAGTCATTATCAACACTGCGACCAATGTTCTAGCCGAGACCATAGGCTACCTCCCTAGCTCGATGGTACCGGTGCTTCCGTCGATTCTCGCGGTTTTCCAGGCCATGGCGCGACGAGTGGCGTCCGGAACATTTGCGATTGCAGGGAGTCCATATTCCCTGACCGCGATAGCACCATGAGAGAGTATCCCGCCGGTTTCCGTGACGATTCCCTTGATCAGGCCGAATGCCGGAACCCAGGACGGATCGACCTCGCGTGTGAACAGAATAGCTCCCTTCTTCAGCCGTCTCAAGTCAGCCGGGTCATCCATTACCACGATTTCGCCCTGTGCCGATCCGGGGCTTATCGGCGTACCATGAAGGTACCCACTGTCCTCCGGCAGCTCTGCCCCAACCTTCGTGAGTGCTATCAGCGGTATTTCCGATTCTCGAAACACGTTCGGCACGGAGATCGCGCGGTAGACCTCGTGCTCGTGCTTCCGTTTCTCCACCGTGTCTTTGAGCCGGTCCCGGAACTCGGTAGGCCTGACTGCCTGGCGCACTTCATCAACGCGCAGCCAGAAGTAGTCATCGGGGCGATTCAACAGCGATTCCAGCGTCAACTTTTCCGCAAGGGCCAGATCGTATCTCCTGACGGCTGCCACCAGTGCGCTCTCCTCGTCACGAACCTGTCCCCGCAGCACGAACAGGTTCTTTAGGGTGCGGACGGTCCGCCGAATCAGCCACAGCCGGACAGGCACCGTCCGCTCGAACCCCGTAAGCCGACTTATCAGCTCGTCCCAATGTCTCTGGGCCTGGCCCTCTCGTTCGCGCGCCAGGCTCTCTGGAAAAGGCACTTCATCCGAGCGCAGATAAGTCGCCACAGTCGAAAGGATGTACTGCGGACTCTCCGCATATCTCGGTAGCGATGGGTCGATCTCGAAGACCGCCCGGTGGCCATACTTTTCCATGAACGAGTCGAAAGCCCTGAGGAAATCCGATCCGGCCAGACGCTCCCGGTAATCGGGGTACGCCTCGGAACCCACGAAGTATGCCAGCAGCCGTGGATCGGATCTTGCGATGTGGGCAAGTTGCAGGAGGTCTATCCCCTCCTGTGCGGTAGGTTCCTTTGGCCCCACGGCCGTAGTCGCGTTCAGAAAATCCTCAACTGAGTCTGTCCGGCCGTTCAGCAGCCAGTCGGCCTGTACGAGCCTCACGGGGATGGCCTCCATCACAAAGTCTCCCCCCCTCATAAGTCGTTTGTCCACCGGCCGGCTTTCCTCGATCGTCTGCAGCAGCTCTTTCTCGGACAGCAAAGACACATCCTTTGGGGCGATGCGCCGTCGGAACTCGGATGCGGATCGCATGGCCCCCCGAGCGACCCGGGTACCTCCGACAACTCGCAGGAGCAGCCGTACGAGCCTGGGAATCCTCCGCAAAGCCTCCAGGACCGGTACACCACGTCGCGCTTGATCCACTCCCAACTCGCTTTGACCGATTGACCTGAGCACGATCGGCGGCGGCACGCCCACGGCGGCGACCGCAGTTTTCAGCAGAGTCAGGTTCAGCACCGGACGGCCGTACACGATCCTGGATGCCGGCCCGAGATGCTCCGCAAAGAGCCCTCGTGCCCGGTAGTCCTCCTCCTGCCAGCGCGCCCAGTACTGCTCGATGTAAGATGTGGTCATCGGACGAGGCACCTCGGGAAACAGCTCCAGATAAGGTTGTCTCGACCATTCAATGTCCCTGCCCGCTGGCGGAAGGTACGTGATCGGCCGCGTCTGCACGAGCCACACTTTACCATCGAAGTAACACCATTCCAGGTCCTGAGGGCCGCCGAACAGATGCTCCACTGACTTGACGATGCTCGACAGTTCTCGCAAGTCGTCGTCGGAGAGCACCCGCTGCTCCCGCGCATCCGTCGGTACTGCACGCTCCACTAGACGGCCGGCGCGCAAGGTCAGGCGCGCATCCTTCTTCCCCACGCGGACGTCGACGGGAGACAGGCTTTGCTTATCCACCCGGTAGATGTCGCGCCCGGGACGACTGCCCACCACGAGTTTCCCCAGGCCCCAGGCCGCCTCGACGAACACCTCATCGGTGGAACCGGAGAGCGGATTGGCGCTGAAGGCGACCCCCGCCTTCGTGCATGGAACCATTTCCTGGATCAGCGCGGCTATTCCCCATTCCCCGCCCTCCCCCCGGTAAGCCCGGGCCCGCTCGGACTGGTACGACGCCCACAATCTCAGCACAGACGCGGTCAACTCCGAAGGCCGGACACCAAGCGTAGTCACGTAAATCCCGGCGAAGGAGCGCTCGGCTGAGTCTTCTTCACAGGCCGACGAACGTGTGGCGAACGTACCCACAGCCGGTGAGACCGACTGCGCGGCCAGGGCCAAGTCCCGGTCCACCTCGCGGAGGAACCCTTTGACTGCCTCCGGGGCTGACGCAACGGCGGCGTTGATACGCTCGATGTCCGCTCCCAACCCGCGGACTTCATCCAGAAAGGATGCCGCATGCTCAATCGTCGCGAATTCAAGAAAAGCGTCTCCCACCAGCACGAAACCATCGGGAACGTCGAAGCCGGCCGATCTCAGGCGAGCCACATTGAGCGCCTTGCCCCCAACGTGCAGCAGGCCACCCTTCGCCACGTCGTCCAGCATCTTCACAGAGCTGCCGTGCGTCGGTGTTCCCTGGCTGTGGGTTTGCTCGTGAGACACACTCATAGTCTGGATACGCCTCCTATGAAGTATACCCATCGCACGACGAGGTGTGGCATGTTGGCTCGGAAAAAGCGATTGTCAGGCCCGCGCGCGGCCAAGGCGTAAGAGGTAGGTTTCCAGGAATGCGAACAAATGGGCGTTTGCGAGACGCGAGGCACGGAAACATTTTCCGAATGCCCACGGGTGCCGCAGTCCTGCTGAAATCGCGGCCCTACGACTCAGGGCCCCGTCCGCCAGTACTATCCGCCCAAACTCGGCCGGAAGCTCATCGGACGCCGCGTCAACCACCGACCGCACGGCAACCCAGGGCAGGCCGAGCGCGTCGGCACATGTGCCGGCCGCCCCGGACTCGGTATCAACGGCCTTGCAGCCGTAAACATGGAACAGGGAGCGCTTTTCCGAGGGAATCGAGATAACCTCGTCCACACTGAGCAGTGACCCGCGGACGGTGCGGCACGTCCGCCCGCCCGAGACCCAGGAGGTCAAGGCTGTAAGGCCCGGGTCACAGGGGCGGGTCACTACCTGTCCGGAATCAAGTGTGCCGACAGAGTCCGCGATCACAAGATCGCCGGGCTTCAAACCCGGGTCCAGTGCGCCGGCAAATCCCGCGACTATGAACGCATCCGCGTCCCCGTGCGACAGAACTCGACCAGCGGCCGAAAACGCACGCTCGGCCCCTGGGCCTGAAATCGCCACCCGGACATTTAGATCCTCGAGGCGTCCCTCGTACACGTCGCACTCAAGGTCCACAATCCTATACCCATGGATTCTCTCCAGGAGGAAGTGCGCTTCGACTTCCAGGCCAAAGAGGACGACGACTGTCTTCATTTCGGAGGCACCTTCAGCGAGACGTAGCCGTGCTTGCAGAACCAACGCACCGCGTCCTTCAGCGCCGTCTCCACGGCCGATTGAGGCAGGCCAAGCTCCCGAACCGCCTTCGCAGGCGAGAAGAACATTTTCTTCCTCGACATCCTCACGCTTTCAAGAGAGATAAGTGGTTCGCGCCGGGTGACTGTTCCGGCCCAGGCGGTGCAGACCGCGGCGGCCGCGAACGCGAGGCAATGAGGGATGCAAATCCGAGGCGGCGGCCTTTCGCATATCGCTGCCAGCATCGCCAGCCACTCGGCCAGGCTCACGTTTCGGCACCCGAGTACATACTTCTGCCCCGCCCTGCCTTTTTCGGCAGCAAGGAGGTGGCCCGCGGCAACGTCTCTGACATCTATGATATTCAGGCCGGTGTCAACGAACGCCGGGATCCGCCCCGCGAGAAAATCAACGATGACACGGCCGGTGGGCGTCGGCCTTATATCGCCCGAGCCTATGGGCGTGGAGGGATTGACGATCACAACGGGTAGGCCGACCCGCGCGCGTTCCATGACCCCCTGTTCTGCCAGAAACTTCGACCGCTTGTAGTGACCAACCATATCTTCCAGTTTGACCGGCGTCTCCTCCGTGCCGAGCGAACCGTCGCGGGGGACGCCCAAACATCCGACCGTACTGGTGTAAACCAGTTTGGGAACCGCTTCCAAGCGGGCCGCCGACATGAAGTTCGCCGTGCCGTCCACGTTGCTTCGGTATATCTCAGTTGGGTCCGAGGCCCAGAGCCGATAGTCCGCGGCCACGTGGTACGCTGTCGAAGCGCCGCGAAGCAAGACTCTCAGCGACTCCACATCGCGCAGGTCACCCTCGACCGGCTCGACGGGGAGGCCCTCCAGCAGGTTCAGGCGACTTGTCGGCCTGACGAGCACTCGCACTCGCTCGCCGCGCTCGCACAGCAGGCGCACCACGTGGCTGCCCACGAAACCTGTCCCTCCGGTAACCGCAGCTATTCCCATATCAACTCAACTGCCATGCCAACATGCGCAGGAGGTCACCCACGTGCCTGGACGCGCCCATTACCGCCGAGGGCTCGAATCCGCAGTGGACCATGCAGTTCTCACAACGTGGGTCGCGGCCCAGCCCATAGGCATCCCAGTCGGTTTCCTCCATCAACCCCCGAAAGGTGTCGTAATGTCTGTCTGCGAGCAGGTAGCACGGCGAGCGCCAGCCAACGGGATTCCTCGTCGGATTCCCCCAGGCGGCACAGGGAAGCTCGCGCTCGCCTTTGAGGAATTGCAGGTATGCGGGCGTGTCACTTAGAGTGTATCGCCGGCTGAGCTGGTCAACTTCGCCAAACTTGGCCATTATCTCCGCCCGTGTCATGAATATGTTGCCGTCTCCGGCCCCCTCGTAACCGTATCCCGGAGAGAGCATATGCGTGTCCACCCCCAACTTGCTCAGCCGGTCGAAAAGCTGCTCTACGTCTGAAATCTCCGTCTCGCGGTAGATCGTGGTATTCGTGCTCACGAGGAATCCCTTAGCCTTCGCGGCCGCAATGCCTTCCAGTGCCGCGTCGAAAACGCCCTCCCGGCCGACGATCGCATCGTGGGTTTGCCGCTCACCATCCAGATGGATATTCAGTATCAACTGGCCTGAAGGCTCAAACAGGGCCAACTTCTGCTTCAGAAGGAGGCCGTTCGTACACAAATACACGTGTCGGCCCATCTTCTCCAAGCCTCTGACGAGTGGTCCGATCTCGGGATAGATCAAGGGCTCGCCGCCGCATACCGAAACTATCGGCGCGCCGCATTCGCCCGCGGATTCCAGGCACTGCCCCACGCTCATGTGTTGATCAATGGTCCGTTCGTACTCCCGTATGCGGCCGCATCCCTTGCATGATAGGTTGCACGCGTGGAGCGGCTCCAGCATCAGAACAAAGGAAAACCGTTTTGCGCCGGAGAGTCGCTTCCGGATGAGGTACCAACTAAGAGAGAACGTCAGGGTTGCGGGGAATCTCAAGCAGCCGTCCTCCCGGATTGCCGAGGTCCGGCAAGATCGTGAGCACGGTGCAGCCCTGAAATCCGCCTCAGCCGGGCGTACATGCCCAGCGCCCAGGTCGGAAAGCTGTTTCCGTACAGATGATACCGCAAGTAAAAGACTTTCGGGAAGCCGGTCGCCGTCCATTGTTCCTCATTCCAGGAGCCATCAGCGTTTTGTGTTCGCAGAAGGAAGTCCACGCCCTTGCGAGCGGCCTCGCCCTCTGCATGACCGGCAGCCATGAGACCCATTAGGGCCCAAGCGGTTTGAGAAGCAGTGCTCGGGCCCGTGCCGCGCTTTGAAGGGTCCTCGTAAGTCAGGCAGGTCTCCCCCCAGCCGCCGTCGGGATTCTGACATAATAGGAGCCACCGCGCCCCCCGCACGATCGCATCGTGCTCGCGAGCCAGGCCGATCGCCGTCAGACCCTTAATCGCCTGCCACGTCCCGTAGATGTAGTTTACCCCCCACCGCCCGTACCACGAACCGTCTCGCTCTTGTTCCTTCAGCAAGAAGTTGACAGCACGACGAACAGGCCGATGCGATTCATCGAAACCGTGTGCGGCCAACATCTCAAGAACCCGACCAGTGACATCGGCCGTACTCGGATCTATCATCGCGTTGTGGTCCGCGAATGGTATATGGCAGAACAGCTTCCGGTTGTTGTCCACGTCGAAGGACGCCCACCCGCCGTCGCGCCCCTGCATGGCCAAGATCCAGTCTACTGCGCGTCGGACCGCCTCCACCTGCCCAGCTTCCTCGGAAACCTTGCTCAGCGCCAGAAGCACCATCGCGGTGTCGTCAATATCCGGGTAGAACTCGTTCTCGTATTCGAAATACCACCCGGAAGGCTCGGTATCCGGCCGCTTGACACTCCAGTCGCCTCGATTTCTGACCTCTTTAGCAATCAGCCACCCCGCTGCCTCCGTGAGTTCCCGGCTATCGGACGGCATGCCCGCTTCCGCCAGAGCGTTCGCCGCGATGGCCGTGTCCCAAACAGGTGAGGTGCATGGCTGCACCTTGAGCGTGTCATCATCCTCGATCTCGAGAGCTTCAAGGGCCTGCCGAGCGCGGATGACGTGCGGATGATCATCTGCGTAACCCAGACATCTGAGGGCCATAAGGGCATAGACCATCGGTGGGAAAATCGCTCCCAGGCCTGCGCTCTTCTCAAAATGCGCCAGCATCCAGTCCTCGGCAGCCCGCAGCGCGTGACGTCGCCAGGGATGCAGCCTCTTCTGTTCGACGATCTTCAGGAGAGCATCCGCCGCCAGAAACAGCCGCCTCCAGCTTAGAAGCGGGATGGATTTGGCGGCGTTTCCGCCGTGCAGGAAGAGTTCGTCCACTCCCTGTTCCGACGGAATCTCCGCGACCGGCCTGTGCGCCCAGATGATGGAAAGCGGCACGACGAAGGTCCTGGACCATGACGAAATCTCGTAGAGGTTGAAGTAGAACGACGGCGGAAGGAGCACGATCTCCGGCGGCACGGCAGGTGCATCCCACCACCTCATCTGGCCCAGTGCAGCCAGGTAGAACCTTGTATAACTGTTGCATGCCTGCGCCCCGCCGAGTCGTAGGATCACATCGCGCGCCCGGCGCATACGCGGCTCGCTCGAAGCCGCTCCTGTAAGCTTCAGGGCGAAGTAGGCCTTGACGGATGCATTCAACTCCGGCGGCCCGCCGGGGTAGATGCTCCAGCCCCCATCCGGAAGCTGTTTCCACCGGATGTATTCCGCTGCCTTCCGCAGTTTCTCCTCGGGACCCCAGCCAAGGAACCGCATAAGGATTATGTACTCGGATTCGAGGATGGTGTCGCCTTCCGCTTCTCCGACCCAGTGTCCGTCAGGCTGCCGACGTGCGAGGAGGGACTCCACTGCCCTTTCCAGACCTGCGCCCAACTCGTCGTGCGCGAGAGCCGGAGGCGGCGGAGTCGTGAGTTCGGCTTCGCAGGCGGGCCCCTTGAGGGCTGACATTCCCGGACAACCTCCTGCTTGTATACCTTGAAGTGACTGCTCGGAGCTAGTATTCCCGCCGGGTTTTACGATCAAACGTCTGTCGGCCGGCGGACATTGAACTACTGGGAGAACGTTCGTGTGGGATGCTGGCGGCAACCGTTATCGGATGTGAACCGATGAGGTCGCGTGTAATCGGTCGAGCTGAACGGGGCGGCTGCGGATATCCAGATTAGAGCAGAGGGCACCGGCGTCGTGCCTTCGGTGGCGAGGGATGTATGTGTGCGAGAACGGCAAACCTGGACTTCATCTCCACTACAATCTTCGCGACATCTTCCATGTTTTCGACAGCCTCAGCAGCCGTGCGGCCTTCTGCGTGACAACCTTTCAACATAGGACAGGTCGCCATGAACCCGCCCTGCGGAAGTTCAGACACTTCCACAGGAAGCGTGTACCTTTCCATGAGTATTGCCTCCTTGCGAAACTGCGGTGTTCAGAACTCGTAAAACCGGCTCAGTCGGCGGAGCGCGTCAACTTTGTCCGTCTGCCCGACCCGCGCCCGCTCCACCGCCTTCTTAATCACGCTGATCGAGCGGTCGTATGTCTTCCGATCAACCGGATAAGGATGGCCGTCCTTCCCCCCGTGCGCGAAGCTGAATCTCGCCGGATCGCGGGTGCAGGCCGGAACTCCGTACACCAGGTCGGCAATCATCGCCAGTGCGCGGATCGTCTTCGGGCCCACACCCTCCACCTCCAACAGATGCTGGAAATCAGCCGGCTTTCGTTCGTACGCTTTCAGCAGAATCCTGGCCAGAGAGCGTGGGTTGAGGTCGGACACGAGCACTTCATGGCGCGGTGAGAGAGTCATCTCGTGCATCTTTTCAATCTGTGTACTCAGCTTCTCTGGATCCTCGCCGGCCAACAGGGCCGCTGTACGCCTGGAGTCATCCGCCTCTTCCGCGACCATGTTCAATACAAGCTGCCCCCGGTTATCCGAGCATACGGCCGCATGTGGTTCGCATACGAAGCTCTCGACGCCGGACGACAGCCAGTGGTAGCGCCGAGCCCATCCGTTCTTGTCGTTCATCCCCTGCTGGACGACGGCCCATGCACCGGATTTGTCGAAGAAAAACGTATGATGGTAGAGCTGGTACCCGTCCTGCACGGCCGTATTATCTACTTTTGCAGACATTCGGCTCGCGTAAACGAGGCCGGCTGGATCGACCTCGACAGAATGCCGGTCGGCGTACCCCCGAATCTCGTCCGGCGTACGACGGGAGACCCTCCCCTTCCCGCCGGCGACGAAAAGACCGAGGTCCCGTTCGAGGCCTTTCAGGCCTTCCTTGATTGCCCCGCATGCCGTAGTGGTTACTCCGGAGCTGTGCCAGTCGAAACCCAGCACGCATCCGAACGCCTGGAACCAGTATGGATCCGAGAGCTTGGCCAGCACCTCGCCCGTGCCGAACTCCACCGCCATGAGCGAGATAATCTCACGCGAGAGTTTCGTCATACGGGCGAAGAGCCACGAGGGCGCGGCGCCTGAGTGCAGGGGGAGGTTTGCCGTGCCGGTTCTCATGGGAGCACGCTCAGCTGCTCAGCATTCAAGTGGAAAGTTCGACGCGCGTGGCGGAAATCCTGCAACCGTGCATTAGTAACTGCGAACGATTTACCCGCACCTTGAGAAGCCGCAGAACCGGCAGACGATGCAGCCGCCTTCGTGCTCGACCGTGCTGCCGCAGTCCGGGCATGCGCCCACCATATTGTCCAGCGTGCTCGACCACTTGGTCACGGTGTCGCTCGCCTCGCCGGTCTGCTTGTACTCGAGGTATCGCTCAAGCGCGATGCCGATGGCATCCGGGCACGAGAGGACCATCCCGCCATCAACCCACAGAGGCGCCGAACATCGGTTCCCACGGAGCTGCTTGATCACCGATTCGGGTTTCACCCCCGCGCGCAGGGCCGCCGAAATGACCCGCGAGACCGCGTCGAGCTGGGAGGACGCACATCCGCCCGACTTCCCCATCCTGGCGAACACCTCGCAGAGGCCTTGTTCATCTTCGTTGATCGTAACGTACAAGCTCCCGCAGCCGGTCTTCACCTTCTCAGTGACACCCCAGGTCCGCAGCGGCCGCGGTCGGGGAGCAAGTGCAGAAACATCCTTCTCTCCGCCGTCCGTGCGTTCGCTCGATCCGACGCTCAACACCTGCTGGTCGCGGCTTCCATCGCGGTACACGGTTACGCCCTTGCACCCGAGCCGGTACGCCAGCTTGTAGACCTCCGCGACATCCTTCGTCGTCGCCGAGTTCGGGAAGTTGACGGTCTTGGAGACGGCATTGTCAACGTACTTCTGGAACGCGGCCTGCATCTTGACATGCCAAACGGGCGCGATATCGTGAGCCGTCACAAAGAGGCGCTGAACGTCCGGCGGCACTGCATCAAGCCCTTTCACAGTACCCCGCCGGCCGATTTCCTTCATAAGGTCTTCACTGTAGAAGCCGCGCTCGGTGGCGACCTCCTCGAACAGCGGGTTCACCTCGACTAACTCAGTCCCGTCGAGGACGTTTCGCACGTAGCAGACGGCGAAAAGCGGCTCGATGCCGCTCGAACATCCCGCAATGATCGAGAGCGTCCCCGTCGGCGCGACTGTGCTGACCGTCGCATTTCTCATCCGGAGGCCGTCCGGGACGTCATAGATGCTGCTCTCGAAGTTTGGAAAGACGCCTCGCTCCCCGGCAAGCTCGGCCGAGGCCTGCCTGGCCTCGGTCTGGATGAAATTGATGACTTCGTCGGCGATGGAGGTCCCCTGCTCGGAGTCGTAGGGGATGCCAAGCGCAATCAGCATATCCGCATAGCCCATGACACCTAGGCCGATCTTGCGATTGCCCTTCACCATCCGATCGATCTGCTCAAGTGGATACTTGCTGACGTCGATCACGTCGTCCAGGAAACGGACCGCCGTACGAACCGTCTCACCGAGTTTCATATAGTCAATGGCGGGCTTCCCGGCGGTGGTGACCATCTTCGAGAGGTTGATCGAACCCAGGTTGCACGCTTCGTAGGGCAAGAGAGGCTGTTCGCCGCAGGGATTGGTGCTCTCAATCTCCCCCAGCTTCGGGGTCGGATTGTCTCGGTTGATCCGCTCGATGAATATGATCCCGGGCTCGCCGTTCCGCCAGGCCATATTCACGATCAGGTCGAACACTTTGCGGGCGTTCAGAGTCTTGTCCACCTTGGCGCTGCGAGGATTGGTAAGGTCGTACTCCTCGCCCTTTTCAACAGCCTGCATGAACCGGTCGGTGACAAGCACGGAGATGTTGAAGTTGGTCAGCCGGTCGCCTTCCTTCTTGGACGTGATGAAGTCGAGGATGTTAGGGTGGTCTACACGCAGGCAGCCCATGTTCGCGCCGCGCCGGGTCCCACCCTGCTTGATCGCCTCGGTCGCGGAGTTGAACACCTCCATAAACGAGATGGGACCGCTGGAAACGCCGTTCGTCGATTGGACTATGTCGCAGGCGGGGCGCAGGCGGGAGAACGAGAATCCCGTCCCCCCACCGCTCTTGTGGATGAGGGCCGTGTTCTTAATGGTCTCGAAGATGCTGTCCATCGAGTCCTCGATCGGGAGGACGAAGCACGCCGCAAGTTGACCGAGTTCCCGGCCGGCGTTCATGAGCGTGGGGCTGTTCGGAAGGAACTCGAGCTCGGACGTTATGCGATAGAATTCCTCCTCGATCCGCCCGACCTCAGCTTCCGACTTGCCGTAGAGCAGTTCCGCCTCTGCGATGGCCTTTGCTACTCGGTGGAACATACCTTCAGGCGTTTCGATCGGGTTGCCCTGCTGGTCCTTCTTGAGGTAGCGTTTCTCCAGCACCGTAATGGCATTCTGCGTAAGCATCTTCGTCCTCCATGGGTTAACGGGAGTTCCAAGTTTCAGGTTTCGGGTTCCAGGTTAGCGATACGGCATAACCCGGGCCCTGCGACTTGCACCCTGGAACCTAGACGTCCGGCTTAGTCCGCATCCAAGACGTCTATAAGCTCTTTGAACTGGGTCACATCCTCAAATTTGCGGTAGACCGAGGCGAACCGGACGTAGGCCACCTGATCCAGGCGACGGAGCCGCTCGATGACCATTTCCCCTATCTCAACGGACTTAACTTCCTTATCGCCGCGGTTGTACAACGCGCGCTCGATCTCGTCCACGGCATCCTCGAGCTGGGCGACGCTCACCGGCCGCTTCTCACAGGCCGTGAGCATACCTTTAAGAATCTTTGAACGATCGAACGGTTCTCGGCGCTCGTCCCTCTTCACCACCGTCAAACGCATCTCCTCGATCTCTTCGTACGTGGTGAACCTGCGGCTGCAGGCGAGACACTCTCGACGCCGCCTTATCCCTTCCCCCTCCCGCACGGCACGGGAGTCCAAGACTTTGTCATCATTGTGTCCGCAGTAAGGGCATTTCATGATCTAATCTCGACAAACATCCACAACCTGTTGTGGTACTATCCAGTTTACCATACAATATATACCATGTCAAGCGGTTTTGGAAACATACTTAAATGATTCGGCGAAAACTCTTTGTCACCCGGCCGGCGCAGTGATTCGCCGGGAACTTGCACAGGAGGTGCGGGGATATCAGATACCGGATGGGTTAACTGGCCGCCGCTTGTGGGCGGTTGGTCGGCAGCCCTGAACTCAAATCCGGAGGGATCTGGACTGCGCTCCCAAACAATCCGGGATCATTGTTATTCTACCGCCACGACGGGTGGGTTTATGTACCCGTGGTACTTCTCGGCGACATCCGCTTCCTGTGCATCGCCGTCGTGGATGAAGATGCGGTAAGAAAATGCAAAGCGCTCGCCTGATTTCACGACGCGGCTTCCGTCAATGCCGGGATCGTTCTTATACGCAGAAAGCGCGAACGGGTTCGCGGTCATAAGTCCGTAGTCGCGCACGTGCCAGTAAGTCGGATGGCGAAAGTTGGAGGGGTGGTCGAAAATCGTGATCCCGACAGTCCTGCCCTCGACCGGCCCGGAATAGTCGCACCATTGGGCTCGCTTCCCCCAGGTCTCTGCCTCCGTAACACCACCATAGGAATTGATGATCAGCCCGCCCTTATCGCCGTCCATCGTGGTGGCGACTCGCACGGAGGCGATCCCACCTTCCTTCGTGTCGCCGAACTTGACATTCCCCTCGGTCGCATGGAAAACGACGTCCAGGTCGATTATCCTCCCGCTGTCAGGCACGTTGTATACCGTGACCGTGCGCTCCTCCTCCAGCAACTTCCTGCCCTGGTCGTCTACCCAGTCGTTCAGCATCTTGACCCGGCCGAACACCGGTCCGCTAGACTTCTCAAGGAACTCCGCGTGCTTGATGTATGCGTGCCCTTCCCCCTCCGACCAGTCGTCCGCGCCATTCACATCACCGTGCGCCACCCAGATCGAGCGATGGTGCGGGTGGTCGCTCGTCTCTCCCGGTATATCGTTCACCATCGGGTAGTCCCGCGTCACGCCTTTTCCACCAGGGCCGACAACCGGATACAGGAAGGGCCGTACAATGTCGCCTCCGTAATGATACGCCGTGAACAGCTCCCCATTTATGTGAAACTGAACTCTGCCGTCGCCGAGGTCTACCAGTTCGACGCCGGACGAGGCCGGGGCCTGAACTTTGCGAGAGAGTTCATACTCGCGCGTCTGCCCGACCCGCAGTTCATCAACTATCCAGGTCAGTCTCGGGTTGCCCGACGAATCCACCATCACCTGGCCGGGCACCTGGCGCCCGGTTTTCGTCTCCATCAGCCCGGGTGCCGCCTCATCGCCGCGGTCGGATGGAACCTGAGTGGAAATGGGAATGTTCTCACAGCCATGCCCGGCCGCGGTGACTCTTATGTGCTTGCCAAACATCATTACCTCCCCACCATGCCTTCTCGCGCGGCACACCGCCCGCGCCGTCGCCTATCATAATCGAAGCCACGCTTCGGCTACCTGCCTGCTGCTCTCGACTGCCACCAGCACGGAACAAGGAAGTCCCTGGACTGGGTCTCTGTCGTAACGGCGAGCAGCACGCTCGAATCGCAGCCGGCCTCCGCATAGCACTCATACAACGCGCCGAATTTCGTCTTCACCTGTGCGTCCGTCAATTCCTGCCCTGTTCCGTCCGCAGGTCCGTCGAGCAGCAGCGGCCGATTCACTATCAACCGCGCAACATCGGGGATGTCGGCATGCTTCAGAATGTTGGGAATGAACGCCGACATCGGCACTTTGTCATACTTGCCCGGCTGCCAGCCCCACGGGACAGACCCATCCAACCATTCCTTTTCCGGCACGTAAGTGCAGAGCATCCCGGACGTCGCAACCCACGCGAACCGCTCGTCGAGCGCGCCGGCGAACAGAGCCAGAAGCCCCCCGATGCCCTCGCCGGCACAGCCGATCCGTGCCGGGTCAATCTCTTTTCTGGTCAGCAGATAATCCGCCGAGCGGATAATGTCCCACACCCGCATCCCGAACAGATGCCGGCCTAGCAGAACGCTGTCAGTGACGGCAAGGTACTCGCTTTCGCCCTGATACGCGCCCCTCGGGTCGTACGTCTCCCCATACCCTCGGCAATCCACCGCAAGCACGGCGAATCCCAAGTCCAATAAGCGCTCGACACCATCGCTCTGTGCCGCAGCAGCCTTGCCGCGTGGATCCACGTAGACCACCGCCGGGCACTCACTCTGCGGCTCTTCAGGGACGAACAACAGCGCAGGGATAGGCATGTGGGTCTCGCTGTCGAACACGATGCGCTCCACTGAGAAGCGCTCGCTCTCACTCTTTCCGAGCACGCGCGCGTTAAGCGGACATCGGTTCGGGAAGCCTCCGAACACCTCGTCTATGATACTTGACCGGAGGCGCTCGACGGCGGCTGAATTCGCGACTCCGGGACACACGGCCACTCGCCGAGCACTGAGCTCAGCGAGTTGTGCATGACTCAGGGTCGCTACGGTCTCATGAGGGTCAGGGAGTCTTCCGCCCTCGAAGCAGAAAAGTGTCTCCGGGGATTCGATCTCTATATCCGGCTCGACAGCGTCCGCGTCGTTCCCGAGCCATTTGTTGAACCACTCGTATGCCGCCTGGCGCTTGTCCAGCTCGAAGCCGTGTCCGGTCGGCGAGACATGCAGGGTCACATTCGATTCCGCCCCGTAGAGCCGGTAGATCTCCTTCACCCTCTCGAACGTCTGACGCGCGCCCTCAGCGGGGAACTGCGGGTCGAATTCGCCGCACACTATACGGAGCGGCTTCGGAGCGAAGGTCGAGAGCAGGTCCGCCATATCCGCGTAGCGCATGATGTTGGGAACATGGTTGCAGATGCAGTGAATTATTCCCGTCCCGAGGAAGGCGTTGTAAGTGGTGACGAAATCCACCGGCACGGCACAGGTCAGCCGGTCATCCACGGCGATCGTGTAAAGGATCTGCAGGCCGCCACCGGAGCTGCCGGTAATGCCGATGCGCTGTCTGTCCACCTCCGGACGAGAGCAGAGATAGTCGAGCGCCCGGATATTGTCCCAGATTTCCAGTCCGGCTATGCACTGACCGCCCACGTAAGGAGCAGCCTGGCACCGATGGCCGGTTTGCCAGCGCTCGCCGAACCCAACTCCGTCCAGAGCCAGAACGACATAGCCCTTCTTCGCAAGACCGATGTACAACTCCTGGTATTTCGACCCTTTCGCGTCCGGCCGGTGTCCATGCGGGCAGAGGATCGCAGGAGCGGGCAGCTTCCGACCCTTTGGGATGTAGAGGTTGGAGGTCACGTAGAACCGCGGGCGGCTCTCGAACACGAGCTTTTCCACGCGGTATCCCGGGCGGTCGAGGACGCCGGTTATCCTGGCCTTGAGCGCAGTTCTGCGCGGGAGGGGCGAAAGTCCAAGCGATTCCAGAAACTTCGACCGGATCTCACGCCGCCTGTTCTCCCACACTTTCCGGGTTCCAGGAGCGGGCCGGCCCGGAGGTCGATGCATGCCGGCGAGCTTGATGTAATCGAGCAAGACAGTGCGGTAAGCGGGATTCTCAGCGCTGATGAGACGTTCGACTTCAGTTCGATCCGCCTCGGTCGAGCCTGCCGTGCCCAGCACCATGATGGCCATAACCTCCATGAGGAGTATTCTCATTGGACCCTCGAATTACTGTACCGCCATCTCCCTGATGTGTCAACCGATCCAACAGGCTTTTCCAAGCTCACGGTAAGAGTTCCCGTATGTCAGGTGAAGCTCCTTGTGGGCATCGAACTCCTACGTGGCCGAGGGTCACAAGCGCATAGGCTGCAAAGAACACTCGCTACTCCCGAACTCTTATGGCGGCCTGCGCACATCCTTGACATCACTTAACCTGCTCCTTTAAGCTAGAAACGGCAGACGCACCACAGGAGCATCGCTGTGAAACTCGCGTTCAGCACACTTGGCTGCCCCGATTGGCCTCTCGAAAGAGTACTGGAAGCCGCCTCGAAATGGCAGCTCGACGGCGTGGGGGTCGGCGTCCTGGACGAGTCGGGTTCGCCGAACTCCGGCGTCTTCGGACCGAATACGGGGGACCAAATGTCGGATCTTTTGCCCGAACGCCGGGATTGCGCCTGCGCATGGTGCGACAGTCCTCCTGGCAACACATGACGAGCTGATGGCACCTGCCGACTTCAATGACGTCGTCAGGCAGGCCATGCCCTGCGCACTGACAGCGTTAGAGGGATGATATGCGAAGAATCCTAGTCCTGCCGCCATCGAGACTCCGAGCTGACCTTTTCGCTCCTGAAGTTGAGGCCCGGCTCTACGCACTCGGGGACGTCTTCCTGAACCCGAACGACCGGAACTACTCCGCACAAGAACTGGCCGACCTCATCCAAGGAATCGAGGTCTGCGTCACCAGTTGGGGATCCCCGCAGTTCACGCGCGAGGTCATCGGGAAGGCGGATTCCCTGAAGATCATCGCGCATGCAGCCGGCTCAGTGAAGGGAATCGTCACGCCGTCGGTTTTCGAGCGAGGCGTCACGGTTTGCAGCTCACAGCCGGCGATGGCCATCTCCGTCGCGGCCATGACCGTCGCCATGATGGAAATCATGCTCAGGAACGTTGTCAACCTGGCCTCGGAGATCCGGCGCCAACGCACGTGGCGGCCGAAGGGAGTCGCCGGTCCCCGGGAATTGAACGGGAAGACTGTTGGCATCATCGGTGCGGGCCTGATCGGGCGGGAGGTGATCCGTTACCTAGGACCCTTCGATGTGAGGATCCAACTATTCGACCCGTACTTGTCGGCGGAAGAAGCAGAGGTGCTCGGTGCGAGCCCCGCAACGCTGGGTGAAATCTTTCGAGAATGCGATGTGATCAGCATACACGCGCCGCTGACCGAGCAGACGAGAGGCATGATCAGCCAAGAGCATCTTCGCACCATCAAGGACGGTGCCGTCTTGGTGAATACGGCGCGCGGGGCGATAATCGACCATGAGGCTCTGCTGCGAGAATTGAAGACAGGCCGCTTCAGTGCGGCGCTGGACGTCACCGACCCTGAACCGCTCCCCGACGGCCACGAGTTCTTCGCGCTTCCGAACGTGGTCTTGACGCCGCACATCTCCGGGGGCACGCCGGAGATGATTCGGCGGCAGGGCGACGCGGCGGTCGAGAACCTGGAACGCTTCTTCTCGGGCCGCACGCCGAACAGGCTGATCACCCTTGAGATGCTCCCCACTATCGCTTAGCAGGGCTGAGGGTCTGCTGTTGGTATGCAAACGCGCTGTGCTGGTGGATGGACTCCTCGGCCTCGCATTCGACCTCGAACCAACGAAGGCGGTGATCCTTGCGGAGGGCAACAACACAGTCCCGGACGACATCCTCGACGAACTTAGGATTGCGGAACGCCTGCTCGGTAATATGCTTCTCGTCTTCGCGCTTGAGGAGAGGGTAGATCCCCGCGCTCCCCTGCTCCTCCAATGTGCGCACCAACTCCTCGATCCACACGAACTTCCCCGGAACAAACCGCACGCCGGCGCGAATCACCGCACGCTGATTGTGGGCTCCAATTTCGGAAATCGCCTTGCTGCAGGGGCATACGGTGTTTATGGGGACCTCTACCCCGAGCTTGAAGTCGAACGTCCCCCCGTTCAGGTCACCTGCGAAGACGCTCGGGTACCCAAGTATACTTCGGAGCCCCGAGACCGGCGCCTGCTTCTCAATGAAGTACTTGAACCGGATCGCGACGTGGACCATCTCGGCCTTCAGCTCGGATTTCGCCTGCTGCAGGATG
>Ga0114930_10001658_pt1 | contig 20858 bp, 20 predicted proteins | sample AnhtaG_FD_87300 | JGI IMG/M metagenome (GOLD analysis project Ga0114930, IMG submission 87300) | Deep subsurface microbial communities from Anholt, Denmark to uncover new lineages of life (NeLLi) - Anholt_01485 metaG | ecosystem: Environmental > Aquatic > Marine > Oceanic > Sediment | place... | reverse complement strand
TTGTATAGGATGAGGGCGAAACGGGAATACATAGACGAAAATTATCAATTATTGGGGATTCTAAAAAGAATAAAGAACCAAGGATTTAAGCATACTTGTTGGGGGTGGCCATTTGAATGGGGTCAGGATCCTCGATATCCCAAAGATCTGCCGTTGCCGTGCGTGACCAGTCCCGTTGGCCATGTCCTTCTTGACTTTTATAATGTTACTAAGGACGATAAAGTTCTTGGTGTGGCAGAGGATGTGGCCCGATTTTTGATAGAAGAGAATGGCTTCAAAGAGTTTGAGGATAGTCTTTGTTTATTCTACAGCTGCATGGATTCGAATTTGGTCTATAGCGGAAATTTGATCTCCTCTGCTTTTCTGCTGCGACTGAATCAAATTAATTCTAGTGAGGCACAACTAGATTTTGCCAAAAGAGCCTTAAGATTCGTCTTGCATGGCCAAAATAGTGATGGTTCCTGGAATTATTCCCATCAAAAGAGGAGAATCGGGGTAATCGATAATCGTCATTCAGGTTTTGTATTAGAATCGCTTTCCCAAATCAATCGTATACTTAAGAATGAGAGAGTAGAGTTGGCTCTGGAAAAAGGATGGAAATATTACCGAGAGAATTTTTTCGAAGGTAGCCTACCCAAATCCTCGCCATCGCAAGTTTTTCCGGTTGACATTCACGATGTAGCTCAAGCTATCATTACCTGTACCGAGATGCAAGATTGGAGTCGAGCAGAAGGGGTTACAGATTTTGCCATAAACAAGATGTCCAATGAACGAGATGAATTTCATTATAAATACTTTGAAAATGGGAAGACAAATCAAACCGTCTTTTTCCGTTGGGGACAGTCCTGGATGTTTAAGGCCTTGAGCTTGTTCCTGGAGAAAAAGGCTGATAAAGCATACAGGGATGACGTGTGACGGACAAAACTTTCATAATTATCACCGTTGACGTTGAGGATTTTTTCCTTCCTCGGCCCAGGACCGACATGATCTTTGCCAGGATTGGTAATGAGTATTATGGCATTCCTAAGATAATGGACATAATGGACAATCATAATGTTAAGGGAACCTTTTTTGTTGATGTTTATAACAGAGAAACTTTGAGCGAGGCAGTAATTAAGGAGGCCTGCCAAGAGATAGACAGGAGGGGACACGAGGTGGCACTACACGTACATCCCCAGATTCCCAGGGGTAAGAGAGGGTACAGGATAGAGCAGGTGATCTCTAGGTATGAACTGGAGGAACAAATTAAAATAATTGAGAGGGGCAGGGAACTTCTGGATCGATGGATGGGTAGATCTCCCAGAGCCCACCGGGCAGGTGGTTATGGTGCTAGCTACGATACTCTCAGAGCATTAGGAAAATGTAACTTACTCATCGACTCCAGTATGTTTTATGGGCACGACATGTGTGGTTTGAATGAGCCACTTTTGACCATAAATGCTCCCAAAACGTGGAATCAGATTCTCGAAATACCAATAACGGTGACCCTTAACCAATATATGCTGGGGTTTCTCAAGTGCAAGTTCAAGGTGTTTGAACTGTATAAAAAAGTTGACCTGGGTTGGAGCGACTTGAAGGAACTCAAGGTTCAGATTTGGGAACTAAGAAAAATGGGGATCAATCCCATAATTGTGTTCCTGCACAGCTACTCTTTTGTGGATGTAAGGGGAAGCTTTGGGCCCAACCGAAGAATTGAAAATAACTTCCAAGAATTAGTACAGTGGATGAGAACGCTGGAGACTACTGAAATCTTGACCATGGGGAAATTTTATGATATTCATAACGACGGAAATTTTTTAAGCAGCAATCAAGTGCCGATTTTGACTTCACTGGTTAACGATTTTGAGCTGGGGGACATTTTCCAGATTGTTCGAAATTTGCACCCTTCGCACCTCAGGATTATTTCCAAGTTTCTTCAGAGAAGGCTGATGTGAAGAAATTATACTACGTGGTGGTGGTTTTAGTCTTAAGTTCAGCGGCAATATATCTTTTTTGTTCATCCCGAAGCTTTGACCCTTCAATTTTAGGTGAACTCAGTTCTTTTACCTGGGTGCTGGCAACTTCTCTTTCCCTGCTTTCTTTGTTTATCTATTTTTCGTGCGTCAACATCCTTTTAAGGGGAATGGGTTTTAGAAGATCTCTGAAACCTGTCTCTCTTATTATTTTAGCCGCCGGCACAGCCACTCTCGTCAGTCCAGTAAAAGTGGGTGTTCCAGTGAGGATATTTCTTTTTAAGAAGAAACTGAGGGTGCCTATCTCTGCCGGAGTTGGAGCCTTTGCCGTTGAGGCCTCCCTCGAACTATTCTGGATGACGGTAATTTTTTTACTCCCGATAGGCCATTTCCATGAATACGGCAGCCTTCGGCTGACATTGATAGTTTTTAGCTTGTTGTTTGCCCTTTTTTGTGGGGCAGTTCTTCTTAGGCCCCGGGAAATTAGTAGATTTTTTTCCCGATTCGTCTTCAAACGAAAAGCACAAAGGATCGTGGATTTTGGAATCTCCTTGCAGCAGGGGCTTAAACGAATTTCAAAAAGGATCCTGGTATTAGCTGTGGGATTGTTTTTACTCAGATATATTACTCAGGCAATTTTCCTCTATTTTGTGCTGTCAGGGTTTGGTTACCCCATGAATCCATTCTATCTTTTGTACGCCAAAAACGTTGCTTATGTTGCGGGGACAGTTTCTATGATACCTATGGGTCTGGGTACCAAGGATATAACCTTTATGTTTATTTTGTCTAAATTGGGAGTCTCAGAGCAGGTGGCCGTTTCCAGCGCCTTAATAGACAGATTCTTCCATACCGTTTTGCCTTTCTGCCTGGGAGTGATTTCGGCAAGTATCCTCGGAGTGAAATTTCTGGGGGAGAAAAAGAGAGAAGAACTTGTAGAGGTTAAGGGTGAGTCAAAGAGAAATTAGAACTAAAGAGGAAAGAACTTACCTCATTGCAAGGAGTAGATAAGTTGTTAAATGTTGCCGTCATTGGTACCGGAGAATGGGGAAGGAATCTGGTAAGAAACTTTCATGAAATAAGGGAGGCAAATTTAAAAATTTGTTGCGATTTAAACAAGGATAGACTTATAATGATGAAGGAGAAGTATCCTTATCTCGAGGTAACCACCGATTATCACAAAGTGCTTGAAGATAGAAAGATTGGGGCTGTAGTTATTGCTACTCCTACGCCAACTCATTTTGATTTAGCGAAGATGGCCTTAGAGGCAGATAAGCATGTCCTTGTAGAAAAGCCTCTTGCTCTAGATTATGACAGGGCCCAGAAATTAGTTGACTTAGCCCGGAGTTGCGGCAGAATAATAATGGTAGGGCATCTCTTGGAATATCACCCAGCAGTGACGGAGATGAAGAAGAGGATCTCTCGGAATGAGCTGGGAAAGGTCTGGTATATTTATTCCGAGAGATTAAATCTGGGAAAGGTAAGGACAATGGAGAACGCCTTATGGTGTCTTGCTCCTCATGATATCTCGGTTATCCTCTACTTACTGGATTTTACACCAATAGAAGTCTCAGCCCAGGGAGAATCCTTTCTTCAGAAAGAAAAGAAGGTCGAAGATGTGGTATTCATAAATATTCGGTTTAGAGATGGGATTCTCGCTCACATTCATGTCAGTTGGCTGGATCCGCATAAGGTAAGGAAGATGACCTTAGTGGGAAGCAAGAAGATGATGGTCTTTGATGATATGGAAAGCCGCGATAAGCTGAAGATATTCCACAAAGGAGTGATCAAAAATAGCCTGGATGATGGAGTTGAATTTAACATAAGATACGGGGACGTTTATATTCCCAAGATTGAATGGGCTGAGCCTCTAAGACTTGAATGTCTTCATTTTATAGAATGTATCCAGAAGAATAGAACGCCCCGCACCAATGGGGAGAATGGCTTGAAGGTTGTAAATGTCCTCTCGGCTGCTCAGCAGTCACTGGATAGACATGGAGTCCCGGTGAGGGTGAAAAACCGATGAATAAGAAATACTTTGTTCACTCATCTTCCTATATAGAGGAGGATGTTCAGATAGGCGAAGATACCACCATTTGGCATTTCTGTCACATTATGAGGGGAGCAAGGATTGGGAAGAGTTGCAAGATAGGACAGAATGTATTTATTGATCGGGATGTCCAGATCGGAAATAACGCAAAGATCCAGAACAATGTCTCCGTTTATCGAGGAGTTACCCTGGAAGATAATGTCTTTTGTGGTCCTTCCATGGTCTTTACCAATGTTATAAATCCTCGCTCCTTGTATCCCCGGGATATAGGGGAGTATCGAAAAACTCTGGTGAAAAAGGGGACTACCATTGGGGCTAACGCTACTATATTATGCGGAGTTACCATAGGAGAAAGTGCCTTCATTGGTGCCGGATCGGTAGTTGCCAAAGATGTTCCCAGTTATGCCTTGGTTTATGGTAATCCAGCAAACATCAAGGGTTGGATGTGCGAGTGCGGAGAGAAACTTGAATTTAAAAATAGCAAGACAAAGTGCAGTAGGTGCAAGAGAAAATACAGAAAAGAGGCAGGGAATGTTATTCTTCAAGGTTGAAATTGCTGAAGTCAGACTCACAGGGTGGTGAAAGGATTAAAATGATTGGGGGTAGATGTGTGCGGTATTAATGGATTTAACTGGGAAGATGAGGATCTAGTTAGGGAAATGAACAAAATTACAAGACACAGGGGCCCGGACGATGAGGGCATTTATATTGATAGAGCTATTTCACTAGGGCATGTCAGGCTTTCAATAATCGACTTATCCAAGAGAGGACACCAGCCGATGTCAAATGAAGATGAAACCATATGGATAATGCATAATGGAGAAATCTATAATTTTAAAGAGTTAGGAGAGGAATTGTTAAAAAAAGGACATAAATTTAGGAGTAGAACAGATACTGAAGTAGTTATCCATGCCTATGAAGAGTACGGCTTGGAGAGTGTAAGTAGATTTAATGGCATGTGGGCTTTTTGTATATACGATAAAAACAAGGATATTTTAGTTTTAAGTAGAGACCGATTTGGAATTAAACCTCTATATTATTATATAGATGAAGATAAAATTATTTTTTCATCTATGATTGCAGGGATTCTTTGCCATGATATTGAGACGTCTCCCAATGATAAAGCGATAATAGAGTATCTTGCCTTTAATCTTGAGGATCATAGACAATATACATTTTTCGAAAATATTTACTCGTTAGCACAGGGCAGTATATTGATATATGATCTCAAGACAAAACAACATAATATTCGGAAATGGTATCATCCCAAAGTTAGAGGGCCGAAGAAAGAAAATGATCTTAGAGATATTTTTGTAGAGAGTGTAAAATTAAGAACTGTATCCGATGTGCCTGTGGGCAGTTGTTTAAGTGGCGGTATAGATTCTTCTACAATCGTTTGCACTCTTGATAAATTTTTGGATCATACATTTTATACCTATTCTCTCATTGCCCCCGGGAGTCCAACTGATGAAAGTAAATACATCAAAGAGGTTGGAAGAAATACGGACACAAAACAGTTTTTTATAACGATGAATGAGGAAGAATTCTTAGAGGAAATTCATGATTTTATAGTTGCACAGGAAGAACCAGTGACAGGGCTAAGCCCCTATGCCCAGTACCGAGTAATGAAACTTGCACATGAACAGGGTGCCAAAGTCCTACTCGATGGACAGGGTGGAGACGAGTTATTCGCAGGATATATATATTATTTTAGTTGGTATTTTTATGAGCTCTTTACAAAATTTAAGTGGTATACTTTAATCAAGGAAATGGGGTTGTATCTGAGAAACTTTAAAAATATCTTCCCCCACGCAATGTTTATCTTTTTACTATTGCCAGATTCGATAAAGTATATAGTGTGGAAAGAATTTATGAATAAGTGGGTAAATCATGAACTGCTTGAGAAATTATGCGAGGAAAAAGATCCGCGATGGAAAGCTATGAGTCTTAAAGATGGTCTTTTACTTACGCTCTTTTCTACTGCGATTCCACATCTGTTGCGATGGGAGGATAAAAGCTCTATGAGGTGGAGTATTGAAAGTAGAGTTCCATTTTTGGATGTCGTGGTTGTAGAATCTGCAAGCTCCCTTCCATCAGAACAAAAATTGCATAATGGGAGAACAAAAGTGATATTTAAAAGAGCAATGAAAGATATACTTCCGGAAATGATAAAAAATAGGACGGATAAAATAGGTTTTGGTACACCAGTGGATGATTTTTTCAGGAATGAAAAGATAATGGCATTTAGTAAGGAAATAATATATTCTGAATGTTTCAAGAACCGACCATATTGGAACTGGGAGGAAGTTGAAAAAGCGTTTATTGGTCATATTGAAAATAAGAAAAATGCAGGGCCTACGATTTGGAAATGGATAAATCTGGAGATATGGCTGAGAGAATTTTTCGATGAATGAAAGAAGAAATCCTTAATAATTGTTTTGATGAAGTGAGAAATGGAAAGAAGTAAAGATTGGATGGAAGGTTCTGTTCAGATCTTCTATCCAAAATTTAATAGAGAAAAGCTTATTCAGGCCGTTCGGGGAAAATTAGAGGATTTAAATAAGAAATTACCACTTCAATTGGTCATTCTTTTGGGCTCCTATGCCAAAGGAAATTATACTGTAGCCAGCGATGCGGATCTTTTAGTAGTTTACAGAGGCAAGGAAAGAAAAGATGCATATGCTACTGTTAAAAAAACCCTTGGTGTCTCTCGTCTTGAGCCTCATGTATATTCAGGTAGTGAATACGAAAAAATGAAAAAGACGATTAATAAAATGACAAAGGATGGCATCGTTCTTTGTCGTAAAATTGACGGATTTCCTTAATCTGATGGAGAGATCTTGATTTTTTCAGGAAAGTACTAAAAATAAAATTACTGGAGGGAGAGACGAAGCGAGCAACGTGGAAGGTAGGTTGGTATAGCAAGATTGTTTTGACCGTGATTGTGGTCAGTCTTGTGGGATTATTGACCAAACAGGTCTCCTTGCAAGTGCCAGCAAGTCCTGAAGTAAGACTTGTTACCGAGAGACCGACGACCCCCAAGCCTCAAAGGAAAATATCTATTCTCTGGATGGGAGATGAAAGGTGGCTAGATGAGTTTGGAGGCACGCATATTGTTGGCTTCCATGAGCCATCCCGACCCCAATGGTATCCTCCCTCTAAAGTAAAACTCATATCTTATTTCAAAAGGGATTCTGTTGATGATGACAGGATTAGACAAAGAGTTAGAGAAGCCAAAAACCATCCTAATAATGGAGGTTATTGGCTCGTTTCCGGGCATGAACCTGACATAACTGGTACTGACCCAAACTGGGAAGAGCATAAGCAAAGAAGGATCGAGCAATACCACCTAATTCGACAGGAAGACCCCGATGCCTGGAATCATCCTGTTTTTATCTTCTACGACATGACCTCAACCCACGATCATGCACCTGGTACTTATCCTGGCTGGGAACATGCTTTTACTGGAGACGACCATGAAATCTTTGTTATAGACTGCTATCCAGGAAAAGAAGACGGCACTCTTGATTATCGAGGAATGGAAAAAGCAGCCACAAAGCTTGTCAAGGAGGTTGGACTTGCCAGGAGTAAGGGACAATTCATTCCCAATTTTGATGCCTGCTATCTCCCAGGTCATAAACCACCGCCATTAGTCGAACAGTTTGAATGGTGGAGCGAGAGATTCGATATTGCTGGAGTCTGTTTCTGGAATAGCGGAATTGGTTCCTCCGCTATTGGAGTGTACGAAGACGAGTATCTACAAGAGCAGGTCAAGGAAATAAACCGGAGGTTAGGACTGTTATAAAAGCAGAGGATGATAGATAAAAAATGAAGTTCTCAGTTATTCTTGGTACCCGTCCTGAGATAATCAAAATGTCCTCCATAATAAGGGAGTGCGAAAAAGGAGACTTAAATTACTTTATATTGCACACCGGTCAGCATTATTCCTACAATATGGATAAGGTTTTCTTCAAACAACTTGAGCTACCCCGGGCAAAATACAATTTGGATGTGGGCTCAGGATCACATGCCGAAGAGACCGGAAAGATGCTCATGGGTATAGAAAGGATCTTATTAAAAGAGAAGCCCGACGTCGTTCTAGTTGAAGGTGATACCAACACCGTCCTTGCCGGAGCTCTTGCTGCCTCTAAGTTGCATATAAAAGTTGGTCATGTAGAGGCTGGCCTGCGAAGCTATGATAAGAGAATGCCCGAGGAAATCAATAGGATTTTAACTGACCATATTTCCGATTATCTGTTTGCTCCGACACCAAAGGCAGGGGAAATTTTATTAAAAGAAGGAATATCAGAAGATAAAATCTTTGTTACCGGAAACACCATTGTAGATGCTGTTTACCAGAACTTAGAAATCGCCAACAAGAAGCTAAATATCCTCGAAAAATTAGGCCTTGAGCCTAAAAACTATTTTCTGGTGACTCTTCACCGGCCGGAAAATGTGGATGATAAGGGGCGATTTAGCAGGATTCTAAAAAGCTTAGACCAACTGGGAGATGAGTTTTCTCTTCCAGTAATTTACCCCATTCATCCCCGCTCACAAAGAAGAATGACAGAGTTCGATATAAAGGCAAATTATGTGAAATTAATGCCACCTGTCGATTTTTTAAGTTTTTTACAACTGGAAAGCAATGCTAGGTTAGTTTTGACCGATTCCGGTGGAGTTCAGGAAGAATCTTGTATTCTTGGTGTGCCCTGTGTTACGCTAAGAGATACCACAGAGAGGCCTGAAACTCTTGAGGTTGGCTCTAACACCCTGAGTAGTGACAATTTGCATAAAATTTTGCAATCTGTAAAATTAATGGTTAATAGAGAAAATAGCTGGATTAATCCTTTTGGAGAGGGAAAGGCAGGGAAGAGAATTATAGAAATAATAAGTAGCCTGAACCAAATTTAGCTGGAGGCATAATGTGCTGGAAATTGTTGTTCAGGAAATAAAAGAAAGCTGCCCGGTATACAAAGTTGGAGATAGGAAAACCTTACACAGATGGTGGAACAGTAATTTTTAGATGTGGTAGAATCAAATAGTGATCGATGTAACCACTGGAAATATCGAGGTGAAAATGTGAAAGGCAAGAGAATATTAGTAACCGGGGGTTTAGGATTCATAGGCTCAAATCTCGTTCCGGAACTAAGAAAGAGGGGTCATCAGGTCTGGATTTGCGACCTAGGGCATTCAGGAGAGCCCAGTTACATTCGCTGCGATGTGAGTAAATTTAGACAGGTTGAACAGATGTTTGAAGAGCACGACTTCGATTATGTCTATCACCTGGCAGCAGAATACGGCCGCTGGAATGGGGAGGATTACTATGAGAATCTCTGGTCAACCAATGTGGTGGGTACTAAGAATATGATCAGGCTTCAGGAGAAGAAGAAATTCAGGATGATATTCTTCAGCAGCGCTGAGGTTTATGGAGACTATCGGGGAGTGATAAAAGAGGAAATAATGGATACAGTTCCTATAAAGCAAATGAATGATTATGCTATGACCAAGTGGGTTGGCGAGATGCAGGTATTAAATTCGGCGGCTATGTTTGGGACAGAAACAGTAAGAGTGCGGCCAGTTAATGCCTATGGCGCTCATGAACACTATAGTCCCTACCGAGGTGTAATACCAATTTTCATTTATAAAGCCTTGAAGAATCTTCCCTATACTGTCTATATGAATCATAAGCGGATCTTCGATTATGTTGAAGATACCTGTCGAACCTTAGCCAATATAGTTGATAATTTTAAAGCCGGAGAAGTTTATAATATTGGAGGAAAGAAAGATTGGGAAACCGAGATAAAACACGTCTCAGATTTAATCCTGGAGTATCTAGGAAAAGATGATTCTAAAGTTGAATATAAGCAAGCCGAGCCTTTCACTACCAGGATTAAAAAAATTGATTTCTCCAAAGCCATAAAAGATCTAAAACACGATCCCAGAATATCCCTGGAGGAGGGGATACCAAAAACTATTGAATGGATGAGAAGCGCCTACTCTTTATAAGCTTTAAGGGGGTTATGGACTATGGAAGACTATCTTGAGGAGTACAAGGGTAAGAAGATGCTGATAACTGGCGGTGCCGGGTGTATTGGCAGAAGTTTGATTTATGCCTTGCTTAAAACTGAGGCAGAAAGGATTTTTGTAGTAGATGATCTTTCTTCTTCCGAGAAATGGAATGTCCCTGAGGATGCCCGTGTCTCTTTTATTTTTGGAAGTATTCTTGATGAGGAAATTCTTAAAAGAGCCTTCTCTGAAAGGCCTGATTATGTATTTCACCTGGCAGCTCACTTTGCCAATCAGAATTCCCTGGATCATCCTGAAACTGACCTCATGGTTAATGGACTAGGAACTCTAAAAGTTTTACAATATTCTCGCCTCACCAAAGTTAAGAAGTTCATTTTCGCATCTTCTGGATGTTCTGTCTATGGAAGCCAGGCGCCTCTTCCCCTAAAGGAAGATTTTGTCTCCCTTCATCTGGACACTCCTTATCAGATCACCAAATTAGTGGGAGAGCTTTATTGCAATCTCTTCCATAGCCAATATGATCTCCCTGTGGTTATAGGGCGCTTTTTTAATGTCTATGGGCCGGGAGAGATACCGGGAAAATACCGAAATGTAATACCCAATTTTATATATTGGGGGCTGCATAAGAAGGCTTTACCTCTTACCGGGACTGGCGATGAAACAAGAGATTTTACCTTTGTTGATGACATAGTCGAGGGAATCCTCCGAGCAGGGGTTACTCAAGAGGCGGTGGGAGAGGCCATAAATTTAGCTTCAGAGACTGAAACCAAGATTATAGATTTAGCCAACCTCATTAACCGACTCCTTAGCAGCAACAATGGACTAGAATTTGTAAAAAGAAGAAACTGGGATCGAATTATAAGAAGAAGAGCTTCTATTAGTAAGGCAAAGAGAATTCTGGGATATAATCCCCAGACCGACATTAAAACAGGAGTACAAAAAACCATTGATTGGTTTTTGGAAAATAAGGATAAAATAGAGGCAAGTGCAAGGTTTTAGATTAAGCACTGAGGCACCAGATGCGAATTTTGCTTGTTCAAGAATCGGATTGGCTCGCCAGAGGACCTCATCAGCAGCATCATCTAATGGATAGACTTTCACTAAAAGGCCACCAGATCCGGGTTATCGACTATGAGATTTCCTGGAGAAAGCAAGAAAAGAAAGAATTATACACCAGGAAACAGGTTTTTAAGCATATTTCCAAAGTTCTTGAAGAGGCAGACATTACCCTTATCCGCCCTGGTATTCTCAAAATTCCTGGATTAGATTACCTTTCCTTAATACTCTCTCATAGAATTGAAATTGGGCGCCAAGTAGAAGAGTTCCGCCCTGATATAGTCATTGGCTTCGGTATTTTAAATGCTTATTTAGCCACGAACCTGGCAAAAAAGAATAAAATCCCTTTTGTATATTACCTGATAGACGCACTTCATACTCTTATTCCCTTCAAGCTCCTTCAACCTCTGGGAAAGATAATAGAAAAACAGAGCCTTAAAACGGCAGATAGAGTCATCGTCATAAATGAGAAGCTAAAGGACTATACCATTAAAATGGGGGCCCACCCTGAACGAACCTCTGTTGTGAGAGCGGGTGTAGATCTTGATCGCTTTAATTCAAACGTTAAGGGTATAAAAGTAAGAAAAGATTACGGAATAAGAAAAGACGATACCATTCTCTTCTTTATGGGTTGGCTCTATGATTTTTCGGGAATAAAAGAAGTTACCCTGAGTTTAGTGAAGATCAAAGATAAGCATCCTGATTTCAAACTGCTGGTTGTAGGTGAAGGTGACCTATACCCGGAGCTTCTGCAAATAAGAGAAAAACATAATCTACAAGACCACCTTATTCTTACAGGAAGACAGCCTTATGAAAAAATTCCCGAATTCATTGGAGCTGCTGATGTATGCTTGCTTCCAGCATACAACAATAAAATAATGCAAGATATTGTCCCCATAAAGATGTATGAGTACATGGCTTGCGGGAAACCGGTAATTTCCACTAAATTGCCAGGGATAATAAAAGAATTCGGATATGATAACGGTGTTGAGTACGTTGACGATGCGGGAGAAGTCATAGACAAGGCTATTATACTAAGTGAAAACAAAAAAAAACTTATCGAAGGCGGTTCTAGGGCAAGAGAATTTGTCGAAAAGTGTAGCTGGGATAACATTACAGATGAATTTGAAAATATCTTAGAAGAAGTAGCAAAGAAGGGGATGGGATAAAATCACAAGAAGAAGAGCCTCTATTGAAAAGGCAAGAAGAATTCCTGGATACAGCCCAAAAACAGAGATGAAAACAGGAATAAAAAAACCTTTGACTGGATGGTAAAAAATAGAGGGAAGATAGAAGCTAGTGCAAAATTTTGAGACTTTCATGCCTCGGACATAGCGAGAAAAGAAATGAATGACAGCTTTACGTACAATGATCAGTATACGGCATATATAGACAAGTTGAGCGATGATTTAAAGGTTACCTTGCGAAAAGCCTTACAGTTTATTAATTGGGAAAAATACATTCACCAAAGCTCCACTGTTTTTGTAAAGCCTAATCTCACCTTTCCTTATTACAAAGAGGGAGTTACTACTTCTCCACGGTTAATAAAAAGTCTATTAGAAATAATCAAGGAAAGGACCAGTAATGTGATTCTGGGCGAATCTAATGGAGGAAATCACTCATTTACAGTTGAAGAAGCTTTTAAAGGTCATGGGATGTATAAAATATGTAAAGAAGTAGGGGTTAAATTAGTTAACCTATCAAACCTTCCGTGGAAATACGTTGAGTCTAAAGTTCAATCTAAAACGGTAAAAGTTCAGTTACCAAGATTGCTTTTAGAGAAAATAGATTGTTTTATCTCAGTTCCTGTTTTGAAAGTACATGTAGTGACTGGTGTTTCTTTAAGCATGAAAAATCTATGGGGCTGTTATCCCGACACGATGAGATGCCTCCATCATCAAAATTTTTCTCACAAGCTTACGTTGATAGCCAAGCTCTTAAGGCCCAAGATAGTGATAGTAGACGGTACATATGCCTTAAATAAGCATGGGCCGATGTATGGTGAAGCAGTTAAAACAAGCCTAATTCTTACAGCTAATAACCCTGTGGTAGCGGACGCCTTAGGGGCTATGATTCTGGGTATCCCTTTAAAAAAGGCTAAACATATTTTAGTTGCTGAAAAAGAGGGAATAGGAACCACAGATTTACAACAAGTAAGAATTAATACCAATTGGAGAAAGTTTAGAAGACAGTTCCAAATAAAAAAAACCTTGATAGATAGGCTATCCACTTTACTCTTTAATAGTGATAGGCTGGCAAGGTTTGTTATGGATTCACCCTTCACTCCTTTAATATACAAGGTAGCCAGCATACTGAGGTCTTCGGAAGAGAAAGAAGTAGTTAGTCAAATGGGAAAATATTATTAACATTATGAAAATTTTACAAGTAATTCCGTTTTTTACACCGGCTCGTGGTGGCTCTGTTGTAGCTCCATATTGTTTATCAGAAGAACTATCCAAAAGAGGCTATGAAGTCACCATCATAACCACAGATTTTGAGTTCGATGAAAAATACGCCAAAGCCATTCAAAAAGAAGGCGTAAAAGTAATAGTATTTAAGTGTGTGGCAAATATAGGTTTATTCTTGATTTCACCAGGTATGAAAAAGTGGCTGAGAAAAGAAATCAAAGAGTTCGACGTAATCCACTTACACAATTTCCGTTCATACCAAAATGTAATTATTCATCGTTATGCAAAAAAATACGGAATTCCTTATGTGTTGCAGGCTCACGGCTCAGTTCTTAGAATAATTGAAAAACAGAAATTGAAAAAAATTTACGACATATTTTGGGGATACAAAATATTGAAAGATGCATCCAAGGTAATAGCAGTTTCAAATATTGAGGTTGAACAATACAAACAGTTAGGTGTAGGTAAGAATAAAATCGATGTAATTTCTAACGGGATTGACATAGAATCATTCAAAAATCTTCCAGAATGTAAACAATTCAAGAAAAAATATGGCATTCGAGAAAAACATATCATCTTGTTTTTAGGACGAGTCCATAAGAGAAAAGGAATTGGTTTCTTAATTAAATCATTTTCCAAATTGACAAAGGAAATTGATGATGCTGTTTTAGTAATTGCCGGTCAAGATGATGGATATAAAAGAGAAGCAGAAATACTAGCCAAAAGCCTAGGTCTACATGACAAAGTCAAATTTACGGGCAGCATTGATGGGCAAGATAAGCTATCAGCATATGTTGATGCTGATGTACTTGTCTATCCATCAATATTTGAAATCTTTGGATTAGTTCCCTTCGAGGCCATAATGTGCGGTACGCCAGTCATTGTTACAGACGATTGCGGATGTGGAGAATTAATTAGGAAAGTAAAGGCGGGATATTTAGTACATTATGGCGATGTTGAAGGGTTAAAGGATAAGATACTTGAAGCTTTCGGTCACCCTGAGGATTGCAAAAGAATGGTAGAAAGCGGTAAGAAGTATATCGCAAGGAATTTAAGTTGGGACAATATAGCGAAGCAGATGACGAGAGTATATAGTAACGCTTTACATGGTAATGCGAGATAATAGCATAAATCTATGCTTGGTGAACCAGCCAATTTTCCTGGGAAAACACAACCAGAGAAGCTCTTGCCGCCTATAAAAGGGTGCATAAGCAGACACCGCGTTGAACCCACCAAATAAAAAAAATACTTTTTCTTCGTGAGGACTTGACAAAAAGTGAAAATTGTATATAATATAATCGTAATATTTAGAATATTCTAAACGCAGTCATGAGACACTTCATGGATGAGAATCTAGCTAAGGCTCGTGATAACTTTGTTGAGGGGATAGGCTATCTTGCGTCAACAGCGGGATTAAACAGGGTCATAGGACAGCTATATGCTATGCTTTTCTTAAGTAATGAACCTCTCTGTCTCGATGATATGGCAGAAACATTGAAAATTAGCAAAGGCAATGCTAGCGTAAATATCCGGGAACTGGAAAAACTAGGAGTAGTGAGGAAAGTCTGGGTCAAGGGAAGTAGAAAGGATTTCTACGAGGCAGAACTCGATTTAGAAAAGTTAATAAAAAGTGGGATTGTTGCCGCAGCAAAGAGAAGAATGGATATGATTCTGGAGACCGTGGTTAGGACCGAGAATCTAGCAAAAATGGCAAAAGGAACGAATGAGGAGGAAAAGAAAACAGCAGAATTATATCTCAAGAGATTACAAAGCGTGAAAGAAATTCACAGGTTTGCCGAGGAAATAATGGACAATATCTTTTCGAGCTAATAAAATGCTGAGGAGTTTCGGAGTCAAAATTTGACCTTATATTTTTAACATTAGCAAAGAAGAGTACTTCATAATTCCTGAAACAAACCACAATGTTCTTATAGGGTAAATGAGAAAAGGGTGAATAGGGGTAGTAAGTTTGTTAGAATTTATCGGCTTGGAGGTGAAGTAATATGGGAACTACATTGGCAGAAATAAAAGCCAGGGGATGGGAAGCTCTTGTAAAAGAATTAGGATATGCTGGGGCGACAAAGTTTATTCTTCTTTATGAGCCAGGGGAAGGGGACTATACCGAGAAAAGAAAAGAACTGCTAAAAGATCTTACTATCGACGAAATAATAAGGGAGATTGAGAATAAGAGAAAGAGTTAATTTTGAACTTTGAGATTTGCTCTAATGTATTTTTGTAAGTGTAAAAGCAAAGGTAATTAAGAAAAGGATATCTTTCTTAATGAATGAAGACCTATCTAGAGCTCGTGACAACTTCATTGAGGGTATCGGTCACCTGGCATCAACCATGGGTCTGAGTAGGGCCATAGGACAGCTATACGCTACACTTTTTTTAAGCAATGAACCTCTCTGTCTCGATGATATGGCAGAAAGACTCAAGATAAGCAAAGGCAATGCCAGCGTAAATATCCGGGAACTGGAAAAATTAGGGGTAGTGAGAAAGGTCTGGATTAAAGGAAGTAGAAAGGATTTTTATGAAGCAGAACTCGATTTGGAGAAGTTAATAAAAAATGGAATTGTTGCCGCAGCAAGGAGAAGAATGGATATGATTCTGGAGACAGTGGTTAGGACCGAGAATCTGGCAAAAAGCACAAAAGGAATGAATGGGAACGAAAAAAAAACAGCCGAATTGTATCTCAAGAGATTACAAAGCGTGAAGGAAATTCACAGGTTTGCCGAGGAAATGCTGGGCAGTATCTTTTATCTCTGAAAAGGCCTTGCACGTGTGACATAGTGGGAATAATAGATAGATTAGGGTAGGACCAGAGGACTAAAACTAGGAAAAAATAGGAGCGATGAAGTGAAGAAAGCACTCATTACCGGTATCACTGGACAGGATGGTTCTTACCTGGCAGAATTTCTTCTTTCCAAGAGATATAAAGTCCATGGGATCATAAGACGGGCCAGCACATTTAATACTTCTCGTATTGATCATATTTATGTAGACCCTCACAAACCTGGAGCACGACTTTTTCTTCATTATGGAGATCTTTCCGATTCTGAGCAAATTTCTAATATTATCTATAATATAAAACCGGACGAAGTTTATCACTTAGGAGCACAAAGCCATGTGAGGGTGAGTTTTGATATACCAGAATATAGCGGAAACGTCACAGGTTTAGGCACAACGCGAATACTGGAGGCAATAAGAAGAAGCGGAAATAAGGTAAGGTTCTACCAAGCATCAAGTAGCGAGATGTTTGGTGCATCTAATCCGCCCCAGAACGAAGACACACCTTTTAAACCTCGCAGTCCCTATGCCTGTAGTAAGGTCTATGCTTATTGGATGGCAGTAAATTATCGCCAGGGTTACAATCTTTTTGCCTGTAATGGCATCCTCTTTAACCATGAAAGTTCCCGCCGTGGAGAAACCTTTGTCTCCCGTAAGATCACCAGAGCTGTCGCCGCAATCTTTGCTAAAAAACAAGACTATCTTTATTTGGGCAATCTTGAGTCTAAGAGAGATTGGGGATTTGCTCCTGAATATGTGGAATTTATGTATAAAATGCTTCAAAACGATCACCCTGAAGATTTTGTCTTAGGCACAGGTGAGACTCATTCCGTAAAAGAATTTGTAAAAGAGGCGTTTTCTTATGTAGATCTTGATTGGGAAAAATATGTAAAGATTGATCCTCGATACTTTAGGCCCACAGAGGTACAGGAACTCATTGCTGATTCAACAAAAGCAAAGAAAAATTTAGGTTGGCAGCCAAAGATAAAATTTAAGGAATTGGTAAAAATAATGGTGGATGCGGATATGCGCAAAATAGGGTTAAAATCGATAGGTGAGGGCGATAAAATCCTAAAAGAAAAAATTCCTCATAGATGGTGGAAGGTAGATTAGATGAGTTTTTGGGGCAAGAGAAGAGTTTTGGTTACAGGCGGAGCCGGATTTCTGGGTTCTTATTTAGTAGAAAAACTAAGAAAAAGTGGCTGTCAAAATATATTTGTTCCTCGAAGTAAAGACTATAACTTAGTGGAAATGGAAGGAGTTAAGAGAGTTTACAAAGATTCAAAACCCGATATCGTAATTCATCTTGCTGCAAGGGTAGGAGGTATTGGAGCCAATCGGGCCCATCCTGGAAAGTTCTTTTATGATAACCTAATGATGGGTATTCAGATGATGGAGGCAGGAAGACAGTTTGGCATAGAGAAATTTATTGCTTTGGGGACGGTTTGTGCTTATCCCAAGTTTACCCCCGTCCCTTTTAAAGAAGAGAATCTCTGGAACGGATATCTTGAGGAGACTAACGCCCCTTATGGGTTGGCGAAGAAAATGCTTTTAGTCCAATCGCAAGCATATAGGAAGCAGTACGGGTTTAACTCTATATTCTTGATGCCAGTAAATCTATATGGTTCATGTTTTTCTCAAGATACAGATGTGATGACAAAAGATGGAATTAAAAACATTAAGGAAATAAATACAGAAGATATAGTCTATACTCTTAACCCAGAATCATTCGAGATAGAAGAATCAAAAGTGATAGCAACGCAACAAATTCCAGCTAATGGAATGTTTATATTTAAGAATAAATCGGTTGATTTTAGAATTACTCCCGAACATAAAGTATTTTATAGAACAAGCACTGGTTTTGTAAAGAGGCGAGCAGATTTTTTTAGAAGCAGAGCAGGAAAAGAATATGGACAAATAACTTTTGCTTTTCATAAGCCTAAGAAAGAAGGATTATATCCAGAATTTATCGATTTATCAAAATATATAGATGAGAAGCATGTAAAATTGGAAAAAGAGTATGTAAAAGATTTTGGAAGTTCTATGGGGAATAATAGTAGGCCATTTCCTTTAAAATATAAATCAGAAGGTTTCGCCAGGTTTCTCGGATGGTATATATCAGAAGGGTCTATAGCCCAAACAGGAAATAATTCTTGGCAAATAAGAATTACTCAATGTTCTAATGAAGATTATAGGCTTCAAATAGAACAACTTCTAAAGTCTATGAATATTCCCTTCGGAAAGGATAACAGGGCCTTCTATTTTACTTCTAGAATTTGGAAAAAATTTATAGAGGAAAATATTTTAAAAGGGTCTGATAATAAAAGAATACCTAAGTTCGTCTTTGATTGGTCCCCGAATTTACTTAGATTATTATTTGAAACAATGATGAAGGGAGATGGACATGAAAATGGAAGAAAATATAGCACAAAGTCACTTCAATTGATGCGAGACTTTCTACATTTAGCATTTTTGTGTGGTATTAATGTGGGAGCGGTGTGGGAAGATGATTGCTGGAGAATATCTATCAGAAATTATAAAAAAAACATAACTGTGAAGTACAAAGGTATAAGTATAGAGCAAACAAATGAGATGGCTTACTGTATTACCACAGATAGGAATCACATTATATATGCTGGAAGAAATTTAAAATTTAACTGGATTGGACAATGTGATAATTTTAATCCCAAATCTTCGCATGTAATTCCAGCGATAATAAAGAAATGTTTTGATGCTATCGAAAATGGCGATAAACAAATATTGCTTTGGGGAACAGGGAAGCCAACCCGTGAATTTTTATATGTTGAAGATTGCGCCGAAGCAATTATTCTTGCAACCGAAAAATATAATAAATCTGACCCTGTAAATATTGGGGCATCATTTGAAATTTCAATCAAAGAGCTAGCTGAATTAATTGCTAAGTTAACTGGTTTTAAAGGGAAAATCACTTGGGATACTTCCAAGCCCGATGGTCAGCCAAGACGATGTCTAGATACAACAAAGGCTGACAAGGAATTCGGCTTTAAAGCAAAAACACCATTTGAAGAGGGTCTAAAGAAAACAATAGAGTGGTATAGAAAAACATAGGCCAAAGTTAAGGCTAAAAAAAAATATTGTATGAATGCTTGTCCTCAGTCTTATCCGTAATCTGAATCTCTTGTTTCCGTCTGGAATTGCGAAGAGAACAAATAGCAATAGATAACAAAGCATACGAAGAGATCAAATATAAGGAAAAGATAATCTATCCCGTAACTGAAAGGATAGCTAAACAAGGGTTATATTTACCTCCGGGGTTAATGGTAAGAGAGGAAGAAATCAAGAAGATAGCAAAGGTTATCGAGAGAGTTTTGGAAAGCTAAATGGGTGAATGAGTACGTGGGGGAAAGGGTAAATGAGTGAGATAATTACGACATATGAGCCGGATAATTCCCTTAGAAAAGGCTACCTATCTATTTTTAGCGAAATTTATCACGAATTGAAAAGAAGCAGGTGGCTTACTTATCAGTTATTCAAAAGAGATTTTTTTGCCCTATACAAACAATCATTCATCGGAATTTTATGGGCACTGATTATACCTCTTGTCAGTGTTGGCACATTTATCATTCTAAATCGCTCCGGTATATTTACCATTGGCGATATTCATGTACCCTATCCAATCTATGCCATACTGGGTATGGCATTCTGGCAGCTATTTTCAACGGGACTTGTTGCTAGTTCAAATTCATTGGTAAAAGCAGGCTCGATGATAGCAAAAATAAATTTCTCTAAGAAAGCATTGGTAATCGCATCTACCGGGCAGTCGCTCATATCATTTCTAATTCAATTTGTTTTGGTGGGTATACTATTCGCCTGCTATCGAATTACACCAAGCATAGCAATTTTATGGGTTCCCATAATTATAATTCCCATAATGTTGCTTACTCTTGGACTCGGCTTTATCTTATCACTTTTAAATGGAGTTATGAGAGATATTGGAAACATGCTCTCAATGCTGATGACATTTTTAATGTTCTTAACCCCTGTTTTGTATGCCAAACCAACAACAGGAATCCTTGCACGCATTACAGAGTATAACCCATTATATTATTTAGTTTCAGCTCCCAGAGACCTCGTATTAATGGGTAAAGTTCCGGAACTAAAAGGCTTTTTAATTGCAAGTGTTGTATCGGTCATCATTCTTTTAATATGTTTAGTTGCGTTTCATTTAACGGAAACAAGGATTGCAGAGAGAGTATGAAGAGGAGGGAGATATTTCCGTCATCAAGTTTCCTTTCCTTGTTAAGATTGGATTTTATTATGACAATTCCAGACGAATTATAAAATGTTAACAATAAAAGAAATATACGAGGAGGCTCAATTATGTTAAAAGTATCCATACCTCAGGATATTGCGAATAAAATCAAGCAAGTATCAACAAAGAGAAAGATGAGTGAAAGTTCCATTGTTACCAATGCCTTAAAATATTACTTACCGCTAATCGAAGAGGGTTTAGAGGCGGAATTCGAGATGTGGGATGCTTTGAGTGATGAGGCATTGATTAGCTTCGAACGTAAGCTGGAAAGATAAAAATGAAGCTTG
>Ga0114930_10001655_pt1 | contig 20892 bp, 25 predicted proteins | sample AnhtaG_FD_87300 | JGI IMG/M metagenome (GOLD analysis project Ga0114930, IMG submission 87300) | Deep subsurface microbial communities from Anholt, Denmark to uncover new lineages of life (NeLLi) - Anholt_01485 metaG | ecosystem: Environmental > Aquatic > Marine > Oceanic > Sediment | place... | reverse complement strand
ATGGTATAATTTTGTTAAGCCGCATAAATCACTACGATTAATGGTCAATTGTGGGAACAAAAAATGGTTGCAAAGGACGCCAGCTGTGGCTCAGAAACTTACAGACCATATTTGGACATTGAAAGAATTATTAACGTTCAGAGTGCCTGTTCAGTAAATCGGGGACACGACCTGAAATCCGCAAAGGAATAATCTTTTACAAATTCTTCGATAGCATTAATAGAATCAAGAATATCCCGTACAAAATCCTCAACCTCTCTTTTTTTCATACGTATCGCACTTCTTCCAGGATATGCTTCCCGATTTTTGGTTTCAGAGCAGTCTTCATAACTAAATCCACCTTTTTGCCCAGGAGTTTGCTTAATTGCAGCTCTAAACCTACAAATTCAAGAAGACCCAATGGTTTCTCAAATTCCACCAGAATATCTACATCGCTTTTTTTCTTCTGTTCACCCCTTATGTACGAGCCAAACACCCCAAGAGTTTTAACCTTGTATTTTTCTCTAAGGGTAGGCTCATTCTCTTTGAGTGTCTTCATTATCATTTCAACTTCCATCATATTAGTTTCCTGCATCATGCTGCCAGCGCCCCATTCATTTCACTAATTAACGAATTCATATCACTCCCAAATAACTGAAACATCATACCACGCCCTCCGATTGCATCAAACGGCGTGTAGTCCAGATTTTCCACTTCAATATGAAAACTTGTAGCAATATGTTCTTTCATCATTCTCAGCCAGTTCATCTGCTCTTCAGTAAACTTTAATGCTCCGGCCTGTTTTTCAAACACCCATTTCTGGAAATTCCGGTCCACTGTTTTATCATAAGCAGTCAGTTTATCATCCATACCCGTTACCCTGCGGATAAGAGATACAAGAGCCACCAGCTCACTTTTCGGGCTTTTTCCATTCACCTCTTCAAGTTGCTCGTATGCCTGCCATACATACAGCGGTGCAAGTAAGGGTTTATCCATTTTCAATTTTTCAAAAACATCACTAACCATTTCGAAAGTCAAATCTCGAAGACGATATGGTTGATTGTAAAAAATACTAAGCGCTATTATCTCATCCTTATGCTTCGCCATGTACTCAGAAAAATCGTGTACAATTTCCCTGGCTTTATCTTCAGCATCTTCCCCCCACTGCGCTTTTATAACCGTGTCAATATTCACTCTATCAATAATCTGTTCATGAATCTTGCGGATACTATCGATATATTCATTAAGCTCCCCGCTAAAGGTTGAACTTGCTGTTTTGCTTAAACTTTCCTTTGCCATCTCCTGAGCCTGGGTTGTTGTTATCTCAGGGTTTGCCCTCTTCAGCTCTTCAGCTTCGTCTTCAATCTTATCAGGATTATAAGCATTCAACAGGTCTTTTACTGTCTGGCTTATAGTCTTACCATTCGCCATCTCTTCAAATGCTTCTTTTTCCTTGTCAGTTAGTTGTTTTTCCAGCCTGGTAAGCCGGCTTGCAAGAGAAGTGAACAGATCTTCATCTCTTACTCCCATAGTTACAGCCTCCAGCAGTTCCTTCATCGGAGTGGCGCGTTTTCGCTCAAGAGGGCGGCTGTCGGTTTTAACTGATTTAGTAACTCCTATGGCATCCACAACAACAAAATGAGTTTTTGCTGAGAGCGCCGATGGAGTGACTTTTTTCAGGTCATCATATCCGAATGTGCGTGTACCGCGACCTTTCATCTGCTCAAAGTAGTTTTTACTTTTCACATCACGCATAAAGAGCAGACACTCCAGCGGTTTAACATCAATGCCTACAGAAATCATAGCCACGGTGACGGCAATTCTCGGATTGTATCCTGTTCTGAACTGGTTGAGTACAGATTTCGGGTCTTCATCTTCAGTTTTATAGGTTATTTTCTTACAGAATTCATTTCCTTCATTGAATTCTTCTCTGACTATCTGAATAATATCATCAGCATGGCTGTCGGTTTTGGCAAAAATTAACGTCTTGGGGACTTCTGTTCTACCCGGGAACATCTCAGGCAATTTACTTTTAAAGGCACGGATGATATTTCTTATCTGGCTGGGATTGACCACATCTCTATCCAGATCTTTCTTTGAATAAGATAGATCTTCATCTAATTGCCCCCACCGTTTCTTCTTACTCAGCCTTTCGCGTTTATCCACATACTCTTTAGCATTTATACTTGCTCCATTTTGTGAAATTTCGGTCTCGATTATGAAAACATCATATCCAACTGTTACACCGTCTGCCATAGCTTCTTCGTGGGAATATTCACTTACAACATTTTCATTGAAAAAAGCGAAAGTCATTTTATCAGGTGTGGCGGTTAACCCGATAAGAAAGGCATCAAAATAATCAAGCACCTGTGTCCATATGTTGTATATGGAACGGTGACATTCGTCTATGACAATAAAATCAAACTGTTCTACCGGTATCTTTTCATCATAGACGACAGGCATCGGTTCTTTTTTCACCCATTCTTTCTCATTCGTTTCTGTCTCCTCTATCCCGTCATTCAGATCTTCACCTTTTAAAATAGAATAGAGCCTCTGGATAGTACTGATGCAAACCTGGCTGTCTGGTGAAATGTAGCTTGAATTCAATCGTTGAACATTATATAACTCAGTAAATTTGCGGTTGTCATCAGATGGCTGATATTTCATAAACTCCTGTTCTGCCTGTTCTCCCAGGTTTATGGTGTCAACCAAAAATAAGATCCGCTTTGCATTTGCATACTTTAGTAATCGGTAAATCGATGTAATGGCTGTATAGGTTTTACCTGAACCAGTAGCCATCTGTACCAGAGACCGTGGCTTGTTATCCTTGAAGGATTTTTCAAGATTATTGATTGCCCTTATCTGGCAGTCTCTTAACCTGTATTCTGGAAGTTCGGGGATATCCAGCAGTCTTGTTCTTAATGAGGTCCCTTCCTTCAGCCATACTTTGAAAGTTTCAGGCCTGTGAAAAGTAAAAACATATCTCGAACGTGGTTTTGGATCTCTGCAATCAGTAAATCCGGTTATTGTTCCTGTACTTTCATAAACAAATGGAAGCGGGTCATTGTCAAGGTACTTAAGTTTACTTTTTGCATAATATTCTGCCTGGGATTCATGAGATGTAAGTCTGCATCCCTCGCCTTCTTTTTTTGCCTCAATAATTCCAACAGGCATTCTTTCAACAAATAATACATAATCAGTAGGCCCAACATCAGTCTGATATCCACGGATGGCTATACCGATACTTTTAGTCCAGTCAATTTTATCCTTGTCCTGTACTGCCCATCCGGCGGCTGCGAGCTGTTTATCAATATTATCTCTTGCCTCCTGTTCAGGAAATTGATTTATATACTCAGCCATATTATACATTTATTACTTTGTCTTATACTATATAAAGTAATTATTTTAAACTCCAAAATATAACTGCGTCCGAGTTGGATAATAGTTGATTCATCTAACTTCAAAAATTTTATTTTTTCGTTTTATAGCTACTGATATTTCAATACATAACAAAAAAATAGATATACTTTACATTACAACTGTTACTGGGAAATAGCAATGATCGGAGTCGAAATAGGCTGGGCAATGGTAATATTCGGGATTGGATTGTTAGTTGCAGAATCCTTACACCCGGGTTTCTTTATTGCTGTACCGGGTACGTTATTTTTGGTAATGGGTTCAATATTGATCATTCTTCCTGATGTAAGTGAACCGTGGCTGGCTGTCATTATGGTACTTACTGCACTTGTATCAGGCGTAGGCACCATATTGTTGTACCGCAAGATAGCTCCAATACAAAAACCCAGCTCCACAAGTATGGACTCGCTGGTCGGCCGTACCGGAACAGTGATCACTGATGTTGAACCGGGCTCTATTAATGGAAAAGTCAGGATCAGCAGCCAGATATGGAGCGCTACATCCAATACTGTAATACCAAAAGGCAGGAAAATCGAAGTCGTTCAATCAGAAGGAGTCCATGTAAAGGTTATTGAATTGAATGAATAATTATTGAAACATAATACAAAGCCTTGAAGATGATAAGATAGGAGAATAAAATATGGTAGAAATAAGTCTCGGTTTAGGATTGATCATTACTATCGCACTGATCCTCATATTGATATCAGGTGTAACGATCATCCAGCCTTATGAACAGGCCCTGTGGATCGTATTGGGTCGGTATAAAAAACGACTGAATCCGGGGTTCAACTGGGTATACCCGCTCATCAGTGAAGTGATACGCCTGGATCTCAGGACCCAGGTGCTGGATGTACCGCGCCAGGAAGTAATTACTAAAGATAACAGCCCGACCAATGTGGACGCAATTGTTTATATCAGGGTGATTGATCCTGAAAAAGCATATTTTGAAGTTGTTAATTACCATATTGCCACTATAAGTCTGTCCCAGACCACGCTGCGTTCCGTGGTGGGTGATATGGAACTGGATGAGATCCTCTATAACAGGGACTACATCAACACCAAGCTCAGGGACATCCTGGACGAGGCCACCGATGCCTGGGGTGTCAAGGTAGAAGCAGTTGAGATCAGGGAAGTGGACCCGGTCGAAGCAGTAAAATCGGCCATGGAAGAGCAGACCTCTGCTGAGAGAAAGAGAAGGGCTGCCATCCTCACAGCGGACGGAAAAAAGAGGGCAGCTGTCCTTGAAGCCGAGGGTGCAAAACAGGCACAGATATTGAATGCTGAAGGTGTCAGGCAGTCCAAGATCCTGGAAGCTGAAGGCGAGCGGGTATCAAGGATATTGGTAGCTCAGGGAGAGGCACAGGGTCTGAGGGTTCTCAGCCTTGGCGCAGCACCCCTTGATAAGAAAGCGATCTCAGTGCTCAGCATGAATATGATGAAGGAAATGGCAAACGGTCAAGCTACAAAGATCATTTTCCCAATGGAGATATCACAGATGCTTAACCAGGTTGGACAGTATCTGGGCGCTTCCACAGGTGTGCCTGAAGTGGGTAATGCCATTGATGTGGAAAGTATTGTGGGCAAAGCCGATGATGTGCTTGGGAAGATACCTAATCCTGATGAGTTGAGAAAGGAAATAGAGAAGATCGAGAGGGCACTGGAAAAGGAAACTGCAGAAACCTTAAAAACTGGAGAATCTTTTAAAGAAAAGACTTTTCAAGATAAAAAGGAAGGCACACATGTTTTCAAAAAACAGGTAGGAGAATCGTCCTCTGAATCTTCCTCTGAATCTTCTGAAGATCAATTGGGCGAATAGATTTTTTAGGACGGTAAAAAAACCGTCCTTGTTTTTATAATAAATAACCTCATAAACGTGACTATCAGTATACGCAGTGCTTCTGTTGATGATATATTATCCATTAAAAGGATCTTATCTCAATATATACTTGAGATCGAACTTGTAGATGAGAATATTGACCAGTTCATTGTGGCAGAAGATGGCAAAAAAATAGTGGGCTGTGCATATCTGGATACCTCTCACCAAATAATTGAATTAAGGTCTCTTGCAGTATTGCCGAAAAACAAAGGTATTGGTCGCATGTTGTTCGAATATTTGAAGACGAGGGCTGAAAGTATGACCGACCGGTTATATATCAGGACTACCTCAAGAGGTTTTTTCGAGAAAATGGGATGTAAGGTATTGGATTATTCGCAAAAACCAGTGATCTGGCAGGATTGTGCTGAATGTGATAAAACGGATGTGTGCCTTCAGGTTCCCATGGTACTGGAGTTGAGCCCATGCTGACATTGGGACTGGTGAACACCTACGATAAGATCAAGATCCTGGATGCCCATTACCGCTCAATTGCCAGGGCAGCACCTATTGCATACAGTTTCGGGTTCGCACTGGCTTTGTTCGATTTCCCATTCAAGATGGATGCAGAGGAACTGTGCAGTTTCGTGGCAGATAAGACCACCATAGGAAGATCAGGCCTATACATGAACGAGATGCTTGAACAAAACCGCTTCTTTGTGTTCGATCTCCCAAAAAAAGGTTTCCAGCCCCAGTTTGGCATTCCTGTGGTCACCACTTCAAACCCTGATCTGAAGAAGGCTATTACTCCGGCGGCTTTAGCAAACGATATGACAAAGGGCGGGTCGTACCTTCTGCTGGTGGGATTAGGGCATAAAGGACTGCCAAAGGACCTATTTGAACGCGCCAGGTATCATCTTGATATTACAGGTAAAGGTATTCCGCTTGAGACCTGTACTGCCATTGGGGCTGTACCTGCTATACTTTCGGCACATTTGCATAAATAAACAATTAAACAGCCTTCCTTTTTTCGTTCAACACCCATCCGGAAGAATCTATTTTTCCGTTGGGTAAAATAACTACTTTATTATCCGCAGTTCTTATGCGCGTTTTTCTAAGTGATACTGAGATGATCTCTCCCTTATGATTCATTGTCTCGATCTGATCCCAAATGTTAAAATGCTTATCAGTCAGGAGGAAAATCCCTGCCATTGCATCGGCCAGGATATCCTTGACAGCCAGGGCAACTGCAGCACCTACTAAAAACGAGGCCCCTAAAAGAGGAACCAGAAGCTCTTGCAGTTTAAGTACAGCCATAATATACATTAAAACACTGAACCAAAGAAAATATACGATCCCTTTTCGTAAAAAAACCTGCGTATCTATTGGCAGCACGGTTTTGGCAATATATCTTTTTAAGATCTTATTAATTAAGCCAATTACAATGAAAGCTAATATAACTGCCACTATTACCTTTAAATAAGGTTCGATCCACTGAAATTGATCCCATAAATTAACAATATCCATCTGTGATCACCATTTTTTTTAACGCCTTAACATAATAACAACAATCATCAATCCCATTATCGCCATCAATGATGACATTCCTGGAATCCCTTGGGTAGTGGACATAGGAGTAGGTATTTTCAATGGAATAGGTGTCGCATTGGAAACTGTCCCATTCTCATTGGAATACTCGGTCAGTTGCACAGTAGTCTTTGCCACCACCCTGGCATAATTATATTCAATTATCTTCTGGCTGGGTGATTCCAATGAATCGGCAAATTCGTAGGCACTCACTGCCAGCACTGGTTCAATGCCAGCATTTCTGGCATCCTCAATAGCTATCCTGGCAGCATCGGCACTGCGTGAGATCTTGGTATCAATGTCAGCTGAACCCATCAAACTGATAGCAGTGCTGGCCTGAACGGTTGCAAATAATGAATCAAAAATGGCCCCACTATAATACCCCCTGTCAAACTCGATCTGAGCTCTTTCACGGGCCTCTTCAGCGTCATTCAAAATAAATGACACTCCATGGTAACCACCTGTTTCACCAATTACGGTTCGGGAATAGGTAACAACTGAAGAGGACATACCTAGATACCACCCTGCCCTGGATTTCAATATCTCATCTGAAGTATGGTGGTTTGAGTTAGCTAACGATAACCACCAGGTTACTGTCTCAGCTCTGTTGGAAGCAGAAGCTAAAGTAAAAATGAACTGGTCAGTAGAATCAGTCTCCCTGGCCCCATCCAACATCCTTTCTGCCATTACTATTCTGATCTCAGCTGCGCCTACACTGTCCACATCCACTATCCCACCTGCACTGAAATTTTCCAGTTCCTGACGACTCTGGTTCACCTCTCTGCTTACGTTTTCAAAAAGGTTGTTCAGGTAAGTTTCATTATTTTCTGATGCCTGGTATTCCTCGCTCCACTGTATATATTTTAAATTGTTAAGGATCAGTAGACCTGTATTGACAGCAGCATAATATTCCTGCACTTCATATTGTTCCTCTCCCTTTTTAATCAGGTCATTCTGAGATTCAAGCAAATCTGTAAAATTTGTGGTTTCGTGCTGCATTGATTGATAAAGAAGTGCGGCTTCATCCATCACATCCCTGCTCAGTGGCCTCAGCACATCCAGATATTCATCAGACCACACCCCTTTAGCAGGTATTTCCCTGTGGATCTTTTTTCCGGTAAATAATTCAACTGCATCCTCGATATTAATTGCTTCCACTACTTTCACATTCTGCTTCTTGCCACGCTTCACAGTATCCACAGTAATCGGGCTTTCATTCTTCACTACCAAGGACCCTTCATGCTCAAAGTTAGTTTCAAAAATTACAACTTTTGTCTGACCTTCAGGAACAATAAATAATGTAGCCCCATTTTCTGCAACAGCATCGAGTTTATAAGGAATACCTCCTACAAGCCCTATACTACCATCAGGATTGATCATGCCCGTCATTACCACACCTTCTTTTAATGGCCAGTTCTCTATCTCTGCTATCGTGGCTACAGTTAGTGCAGCACCGGCAGAAGGACCGCCAATAAGTGGGGATGTGATCTCAATGATGTAATAGAAGTCATATTTACTTGGGTCTATACCTGTGATATCAGATGCCACCAATGCAGCAATTCTGGTCGAACCCTGCAGGTCCACCTCGGTATATGGTTGAGTATCTACGAATACCCTCCCATCACCTTCAGTAACGATCACAGTAGCATTTAGTAAAATTCCAGTTTCTCCCTCTTTGGTAGAATATGCTGCCACGACCGGAATCGTTACCCCGTCTTCCAGGTTAATTGCATGTGCGGGAGCAATCAGGAAAAAAACAAATGCCAATATGGCAATTGATTTTATTGGCATTAATTTCATATTTAGAGATTGTAAGTTAGATGAATTAAGTCTTATGATATTCACAGCACTTTCTGTTTAAATTCCTCTAACCCCATCTCCTCAATTACCCATCCCAGACGTTTCCTCTGATCATTTACCTTTATGAAATTGATAATATTTTCCACCAGTTTAAGTGCATCATTATCATCAAGCTCTTCTGCAATTAGATCTGCCAGTCTGGGTTTGATACCAGAACTCCCGCCTGCAAGTAGTTTCCATCCTTTGGAGGTCCCTATCAGGCCTATGTCCTTGATACTGGATTCTGCACAGGTATTCTGGCAGCCTGAGACTCCCATTTTTAACTTAGTTGGAAGCTCCATTCCATGATATTTTTCATCCAGTTTCAATCCCACACCAACTGAGTCCTGCTGACCACGTTTACAGAAGGTGGTACCAGGGCATATCTTAATACTTCGTACGCACAATCCGATAGCAGCCCCGGCAGGCATTCCCAGATCAGTCCAGACATTATCGATGTCAGCTTCCTTTAATCCTACAATAGCCATTCGCTGTGCTGATGTGATCTTAACTGCTGCTGCATTGTATTTCTCTGCCACGTCAGCGATCTTCCTTAGTGTACTGACATCAATTATACCCCCAGGAATGTGTGGAGCTATAGCATAGGTTTCTTTATCGCGCTGCACGATGGCTCCTTTTTCTAACAGGTCTTTTGACATATTTATCTCCTTATCTTAATTATCATTTCATACTATTATGGTTTACTTTCTGCTTAATATATTACTTTCACTCCACTCTTTAGTAAAGTATATTAAGCTCCCAAATAATCTCCAATTGCCTCTCAAAACACAATAAACTGGAGGCTTGAGGAATAAGAAATGATAAAAGAGACAGCAAAGCAGATTGAAGACCGTTTCATTGAGATCGGGTTCAATATACCAAATAGCGAGATCGAAAGCCGACTTGAAAAACTCTTGAACGAGTTCAAGGTTCCGGCCGAGGAAGCACGCAGAAGTGTAGTCAACTATTTTCTAAAAGAATACAATATCCCTCGTGGAGATTTCTATACTGGCCAGGGAAATACACCTACTGTTACAGTTAAGGACATTAATGCTGACGGTAGATGGATCAATATTAAAGCCAAAGTTGCTCAGCTGTGGGATAATAACCACGAAAGTATAGGACAGGTTGGTTTGGTCGGGGATGAGACCGGTACAATAAAGTTCACCAAATGGGCCAGTGCCGAACTGCCAATAATAGAAGAAGGCAAGAGCTATGTGTTCAAGAATGTAGTGACAAACATCTACCAGGAACGATTTCAGATAAATCTGAATAAGTCAAGCCAGATAGAGGAGATCGAAGAAGATATTGAGATCGGCACTGAAGAAGTGGAATTCATCGGTGCCATGGTAGATATCCAGGCAGGTTCAGGTCTTATCAAACGTTGTCCTCAGTGCAACCGTGCCCTTATAAAAGGGGTGTGCGGGGAGCACGGCAAGGTTGAAGGTACCTATGACCTGCGGATCAAAGCAGTCCTGGATAACGGACACAACGTGCAGGACACATTATTGAACAGGGAAGTGTCTGAAAGACTTACCAATATCACCCTGGAAGAAGCTGTTCATATGGCGACAGAAGCTCTGGAGCAATCTGTGGTCGTTGACAAGATAAAAGAACAGCTGGTTGGTAGGTATTATTCTGTAACAGGTCCGAAGCTTGACAGATATATTCTTATAGAGACCATATCACCTATGCCACCTCTGGAACCGAATCAGATAGAAGCATTATTAACATCCATGGAGGTCTAGATCATGGCTGGACAATACACCAGGGAAGTAGCATATCGCGTCTTTGCCCAGGAATTCAGGGATTCCAACCTGACGTTCAAGGACAGCAATGACCAATACTCCCCTCAATATCTGTTAACCCCCACGGGCGCCAAGATTAACAGGTTGTTCATTGTGGGAACACTAACTGAGAAAGAGGATATCGGTACAGATGCCGAATACTGGCGAGGCAGAATTGTAGACCCCACAGGTGCTTATCTGATATATGCCGGACAATACCAGCCAGAAGCTGCAAGGGTAATGGCAGAAGTAACCCCTCCAGAGTATCTGGCAATAGTTGGAAAACCCAGCACATACCAGACAGAGGATGGAACAGTCCTGACCTCGGTCAGACCAGAGAATATCACAGTGGTTGATGCAGCCACAAGGGACCGCTGGGTCGCTGAGACTGCACAGAGGACTTTAGAACGGGTTGAGAACCTGAATGGCACCAATCCAAATGCAGTTCAGGCCAGGGAGCATTATCATACGGACGCAGCAGTATACAAACAAATGGCTAAGGATGCATTGACCAGCCTTATATCTGAATAAATATTGTGAATATATAAGAGTTCGAAATTATCTGCAAAGTAATTTCGGCTCAACCCTTTTTTATTTTTCAAATTAAAACCGTCTAAACTTAAATATATCCTGATACATTCATTTATTGGTGATATTTTGGTTTTTGAGATTGAACAGGTATATGCAAGAGAAATCCTGGATTCCAGGGGCAATCCAACTGTAGAGGTAGATGTTTCAACATATTGCAATGATACCAGATCCAGGGGTTTCGGCAGAGCCAGTGTTCCAAGTGGTGCATCTACAGGTTCAAACGAAGCCCTTGAACTAAGAGATAAAGATAAGCGTTATCGCGGGAAGGGAGTATTAACTGCTGTCTATAATGTAAACTCTATTCTTGGCCCCGAGATCATAGACATGGATGTCAGGCTCCAGCGTGAGATCGACCTGACCATGATCGAACTTGATGGCACTGATTCCAAATCCAATCTGGGTGCTAATGCTATCTTAGGTGTAAGTATGGCAGTTGCCAGAGCAGCAGCCGATTCCTTAAAAATACCATTATATCAATATCTTGGAGGCACCAATTCATTTACACTGCCTGTACCTACCCTTAATATACTAAATGGCGGCCAGCATGCAGGTAATGATCTTGCGATCCAGGAATTCATGATCCAGCCAAAAGGAGCAGAGACCTTTCATGAAGCTATAAGGTGGGCTGCTGAGACCTATCATGCTTTAGGTGATATACTTAATAAGAAATATGGAAGTAGTGCAACCAATGTGGGATATGAAGGTGGATATGCCCCCCCAATAAACCAAACAAGTGATGCATTAGATGCAATTTTAGAAGCTATCGAAGAAGCAGGATACACAGAAGATGATATTACCATAGGCATTGATGCTGCAGCTTCTTCATTCTACGAAGCTGGTATTTACCATATCGATGAAAGAGAATTAACCAGTATTGAATTATTGGATTATTATGTCGACCTGGTACATACATACCCGATAATACTTATTGAAGATGCTTTCCATGAAGAGGCATTTGATGATTTCGCTGCCCTCACCATGGAACTGCCAGATACAATAATCGTGGGGGATGATCTTTTTGTTACAAATGTAGAACGTCTCAACCATGGTATTGAAATGGGTGCATGCAATTCCTTACTATTAAAAGTGAACCAGATAGGAAGTATCAGTGAAGCATTTGATGCTGCTACTACTGCACAACGAAACGGTTACAGCGTAGTAGTAAGTCACCGTTCTGCAGAGACTGAAGATAATACAATATCAGATATATCTGTGGCTCTGGGTGCAGAACTGATAAAGACGGGAGCACCGGCCCGAAGCGAACGCACAGCTAAATACAACCAGCTCATGCGTATTGAAGAAGAGTTAGGTGAAGCTGCGTTCTATATGAGGATATAAATCTTTATACAGGTGCATAACTCAACAATGATGCTAACAATACTGTAATATATATAGCTCTGAAGTTACCCACACCACCCAGATTTATAAAGGCACTTCCTTTGGTATTCTCGTTTATATTAAATAGAGATGTTATAATCCCGATAAGAATGCCAAACACACCTGAAACAAGCACAATAGATGCAGCATTTTCAGGTTCCAGGATCAAAGCGAACGGGATCGCAACCAGACCGATATAATCAGGGATTACTATTCCGACCCCGCTTTTGAATTCAGTTAACAGGTGAGTTACAACAAGAATGATCAAAAGAATCTCAAGAGATGCAAAGATCGGACTTTTTAATGATTGATTTATCGCCACATAGGTAGCCAGTATCAGAGGCAGAATAAAACCCCCTACATTTAAGGTGATGGAAGAATTAAACACGAACTCATTGTCAGTTTCAAGCTCTTCTGCTACCGGGACTGAATAGAATTCGCTTAACAGTGCTTTCTCATCATCAGAAAAATCAGGTTTTTTTGTCCGAATGCGGTATATGGGTATCTCAGTGGCAGATAACACCAGCATACCAGCTAATATTAAAAACAGTGCAATGGAATTGATCTGCCATTGACTTCCAAGTGTTTTAGTATAACTTAAATAGAAAAATGCCAGAAGCATAAATCCGAAAAATGCAAAAAATTGCACATCCTGTCTAAATATTTTTCCACGCAACTGAGATCACCATATTTTTTTTTTGTTTTATATTGTTAGAGAAGTTTATATAGATTATTTAATATTAGCATAAAAAGGTGAAGGAAAATTACAATTATTTATATGATTTAGTATCATTAGTAATTATTGAGAATTACAACATTAAAGGAAAATATAATTTAACGATTAGAATTCTTAACATAATAGCAATTAAAAGCAAGGAGTAGATAATATGGGTTTATTGAATCGAATGGGGACAGTAATAAAAGCGAAAATGAACAAGATAGTTGATAAAATGGAAGACCCCAGGGAAACCCTGGATTACTCTTACCAAAAACAACTGGAATTATTGCAGAATGTTAAACGAGGTGTAGCAGAGGTTACTACTTCAAAGAAAAGACTCGAGCTGCAAAAAGCAAAACTTACTCAGAATATTGACAAGCTGAACGGTCAGGCCAAAGACGCGGTCAAGGCAGGCAGGGAAGACCTGGCACGCCTTGCGCTGGAAAGGAAGAATGAGCTGATGTCCCAGGTCCAGACCCTTGACCAGCAGATCATAGATCTGAACAGGGAACAGGAAAAGCTCCAGGCCACAGAGAAAAGACTGTCTGCCAAGGTGGAGTCTTTCAGGACCAAGAAAGAGACCATCAAGGCCCAATACTCAGCAGCAGAAGCCCAGGTCAAGATCACTGAATCGGTAACAGGTATTAGTGAAGAGATGGCAGATGTGGGACTGGCAGTACAAAGAGCTGAGGAGAAAACTGAGAATATGAAGGCACGATCTGCCGCACTGGACGAACTGCTTGAACAGGGCACTCTGGAGGATTTTACCGGGAAAGAGGATGATATCGAAAAAGAGCTGGCTAAGATCAGTGCAACAAGTAATATTGAATCCGAGCTGGCCTCCCTGAAAGAGGAGGTGGGGAAATGATTGTCAGGATAATGGGTGAAGGACAATATAAAGTGTCCAGTAGTTTACTGGATGAACTGAATATAATTGACAACAGGATAGTGGATTACGTGGGAAAAGAAAATGAGAGCGGCTTCAGATCAGAGCTGGGCAAACTTGTGGCTGCAGTAAAAGAGAACGGCAAGCCCCTCGACGATGCCGAGATCGTGGAATCCGATCTTATTATACCCCCGGAAGACATGACACTGGAAGAAGCCACCGAAATATTCAGTGGTGACGGGCTTATTGAAGATTAGAAAATCAAATTAAATGGGAATCCCCCAGAGGGGATACCATTTTTCCACATTTTTTTCAATAGGCAGTTCGCTGTCCATTACTGACCTGAGCCTGAATTCCAGGTTATTGTCCCTGTTGTGGTCACCTTTGGGTATGAAGGGATAGTAAGCTCCCTGTTTATAATTGTATATCCAGTAGACTTTACTTTCACCCTCAAAACGGTAAATTGCGCATAATAACTGTTCGCTGAAACCATGCTCGATCAGGGTCTGGGTAACCAGATGGATGTTAGTGACCAGGTCCTCAAAATCAGGGTCTTTCAATATAACCCACAGATAATTGAATTCATCCTTCTGAACCTTATAATCGGTACCGGTCTCCTTACAGCTATAACTAAGCAGTTCCTCGATCTCTAAACGTGCAGCTGCATACCTGGAAGATTCCATAGGTTTGAAACAGATACCTGCGGACCCCTGGGGTTTTAGTCCCAGATTAACCTCAAGGGTGATACTGGCAGTAGAAATGGCAAAGAGTCTTTCTGTCTTGGCTTTAGGGAGTTTGCTCTTTCCCAATAAAGCATCCAGAAATCCCATTTAGCGCTCCAGCTCTTTCTCCAGATTCTCCAATGCTGCAATACGTTTCTCAACAGATGGATGGGTTGAGAACAGGTTCATTAGAGATGAACCAAAAGATGAACCAGATATGGCGGGAATGATGAAGAACGCATTCATTCCTTCCACTTTTCTAAGATCATCCTTTGGTATCCTGGGCATAATGCCGCTTATCTTCATGAGGGCAGATGCCAGATGGGACGGGGTACCTGTGATAAGGGCAGCTCCCCTGTCTGCTGAGAATTCACGGTATCTGGAAAGTGTCCTGATTAACATGAGGCTTATGATCCAGACCAGGATCGAAACAAACCATACCGCCATGATGCCACCCGAATTTCGATCTCTGCCCCCTCCTCCAAAGAACATGAGATAGCGTACCAAGAAGAACGCTATTGTTGAAAGGAAACTGGCAATGGTCATTACCATGACATCCCGGTTTTTCACATGGCTCAATTCATGGGCAAGCACTGCTTCCAGTTCATTCTGGTTAAGAGTGTGCATAATACCAGTAGTAACAGCTACAACCGCTTTTCTTGGGCTCCGGCCTGTTGCAAAGGCGTTAGGTACTGAGCTTTGCACTACAGCTACTTTTGGTTTCGACAGATCGGCCAAGGCACATAGCCGGTTGATAGTTTCATGAAGTTTTGGTTCTTCACTTTCAGATACTATCTTGGCTCCCATACTCCACAGCACCAGTTTATCTGACATGAAATACTGGAGAAACATAAATCCCCCGATGAACAGGAGCATAACATTCATCCCTGCACCCTGGGAAGATAAAATTACCAGGAAGAACAGGTACACTGCAGCCAGCAAAAACATAGTAAAGAACATCCTGCCTTGCAGTCCCCAATCTGTTTTCCATTTTCTCATAAGTTTAATAACACCTCTTTAATTATGATAATCTATTATTATTTTGAATCATATTATTGCTTCTTCTGCATTTAAGGAGTTTGTGGTTATTATTTGAAAATTCCATATAAAATGGTTATTTTTCTCTTGGCATGGCTATGATCTCCCGTACCTGAAGACCATAGAAGTTGTTTGAATGTGCAGGTTTTATTACACATGCCACATCGGCTCCATGTGCAGTACCACCAATGGCGATCACTTCACCTTCCATTGTCAGGGCACCCGAATCTGCGGCCATCAGGACCACTTCTATGGCAACTTTGAAACCCTTGCCAAATATCTTGCGAAGGGTATCAGCAATGATCTCGACCCTGCTAACGCCTCCGGTTTCTTTTGAAAGCGATTTTTCAATACCTGAGAACATGTGGGATTGGGACACTATGGGAATTCCCATTTCATTCAACTGTGAGACATATTCACTTTCCATATCCCATTTTCCTTTTTCATGGGACCCGAACTGGTGGGTAACTACAATGGTTTTGATATCTGTGCCTGTTAACGCTGATGCCATTGCCACTCCGGTCTTGCCAAAGGTGCTGGCAACTACTACTTCCAATATCCCAAGTTCCAATGCCCTGGTTTTTACTGCTTCGATTACAGCTTCGGTGTTCTCTTCTCCGGGTTGTGTAAAATATAGTATATTCTTTTCCAAAATTTTCTACCCCAGTATAATCTGTTCGGTGGATAATGGATTTTAAGATAGAAAAGATTAGTCATTTATGGTGCTCTTATGATACGTTAACACTAAATTTATAAGTCGCATCCAGATTCTTTTAAATTTATAGAAATGTAAGTAATATCTAACCCATGTTTGACAGATTCCTTTAATTTTTAATGAAAATGTCTTCTATTTTGTCAGGCTGATTACTTAGCAATAAGTAGAGTTTCGATGTGTATGGAAATAAAAATAATTTATTAATTTCTCTGATGGCGTTTCTTTCAATAAGAACATCATAGCTGATTATCAATTTCCTCAAAAGGAATAAACTCGGTTTCTCCACGCCCGGCCATTGTTAGGTAGTTATTTATATTTAAGAGGAATTTGATCTACCAAAAATACCTAAATCATGGCAATTTTGTCTGTTCGAAGATATTGCAGCAAGTAAAGAAAATGTTATTAAGGCAGGACCATTTGGATCAGCTTTAACCAAAAATTGTTATGTACCTTCTGGATATAAAATTTATGGGCAAGAGCAGGTGATAAAAGGCGATGCTTCATATGGAGATTACTATATTGATGATACTAAATTTTCAAAACTCAAATCATGTGAAGTTGCTCCAGGTGATATCCTAATTAGTTTAGTTGGTACTATTGGTAAAGTATTGATATTGCCAAAAGATTGTGAATCTGGGATAATAAATCCATGATTAGTGAAATTATCTTTAAATGTAAAAATAAACCAAAGGTTCATTGAAATTTACTTGAATTCCCCCCTCACAATAGATTTTTTAAATGATGTTGCACATGGAGGCACAATGAATATTCTGAATTTGAAGATATTAAATAATCTTCCAGTTCCTATTCCCCCAATAGAAGAACAAGCTCAAATCGTCGCCAAAGTATACCAGCTCATGGCCCTCTGCGATAAACTGGAGGCCGGTGCAGGCGCAGACCGATGGCGGGAAATTGATGGAGGCTATTTTGCATCAAGTGCTGGCGGGGTGGTGTGGGAATTCTTGAGGGCGCTTGCGCGGGTCAGAACGATAAGTGCACCTATACCACAAAATAGAAATTACTGTAAAGCATAAGAAATTACCATGGCTTCAATAAAAGAACAGATGATCCATATCATACACAATCAGCCAGATGATAGTTCATACGATGAAATCCTTAAGGAGTTGGCTTTCCATAGGATGATTGAACATGGACTTGCTGATTCTGAACAAGGCAGAACAATTTCCAACCAAGAGATGGGGCGTCGAATTCGGTCATGGTCGAATTGAACTGGACCTTTGAAGCCGAACAATGGCTTCATGACATTTATGATTATATCTCGAAAGAAAATCCAGATGCTGCATTCCAAACAATAGAATCCATATACAAGAGGGTTCAAATCTTAAAACAATTTCCAGAATCAGGATATTGTTATAACCGTAATCATTCTCACAATATACGTATTCTGCTTTATGGCCACTACCGCATTGCTTATTTAATAAAACCTGATAGAAATATCGACATCCTCGGCGTTTTTCATGGCTCTCTTGATATTGAGCGGTATCTTGAAGAATAGGATTAGACTTATGAATAAGGATGTAATAGAACTTATAAGTAAAAGGCCTACATCTATCTTATTTCAGCATGACGATTATCTATTTTCCAGTTATTTAGTGGACCAGCTCATGGCCCTCTGCAATGAACTGGAGGCCGGGCTGGTGCAGGCGCAGACCGATGGCGGGAAATTGATGAAGGCTGTTGTGCATCATGTGCTGGCGGGGTGATGTATAAATCTTTATTAACAAACTAGGTCGCGATTCTATGCTATCTCCCACCAGTAATGCGCCCCTGGCCTGGGTGCACCCCCATATTTTGCCAAACCATCCACAAAAACTATATACTATTCTGCATTAGTACTAATCATGATTAGGAAATTCATCGGGCGCCAGAAAGAACTCTCACTGCTGGAAGACGAATGGAACAAAACCAATGGCCGGTTAATAATACTTTACGGGCGGCGGCGGATAGGCAAAACCCGGCTCATTACCGAATTCATATCTGGTAAGAACGGGATATTCTATTTTGGTGAAGATACTTCACCTCACATCCAGATGAAAAGACTGCAGGAAAAAATCGCAGAATTCACCAGGGACGGGGTACTGAGAAACCTTGACATAAAAGATTGGGACCAGCTTTTTGGTTATCTTGCTAAAAACTGCCCAACAGAGAGGTTTTACCTGGTAATAGATGAATTTTCATACCTCATAAAAAGTGACAAAAGTATTCTCAGCACCCTGCAAAAGTATTGGGACACCGCATTATCCTCAGCAAATATTTGTGTCATCCTTTCAGGCTCCATGCTCGGCCTTATGAGTGAAATGGTTCTGTCCCATGCATCCCCCCTTTATGGAAGACGAAGCAGGGACATACTCCTCGAAGGACTTACCTTCTCAGACTCAAAAGAATTTCTCAATATGCCATTTCAGGAAACTCTTGAAACATACATGATACTTGGAGGAGTGCCAGAATATCTCCTTAAAGCCTCGGAATACACAGATATTACAAACTTTGTAGAAAAGGAGTTCCTGGATAAGTTCGGTTATTTCTACAGAGAACCTTATTTCATAATCTCACAGGAATTCAAGGAACTCAAAACCTACCTTTCCATACTCAATTCCATAGCCTTTGGTAACACAAAACCCACAGATATAGCTAATTTTGTTGGTATAGATGCACGCAAGATCTACCCATACCTTGAAAACCTCATACGCCTGGGATTCATTGAGCGGCGGGTATCTATTCATGGAAACCAGAAAAAAGGTATATACCTGATAAAAGACCCGGTCTTTGACTTCTGGTTCAACTTTGTTTCCAAATATAAAGAAGATATTGAAAAAGGCGTATTCAAACTTAAAAATGATGAGATGTCCAGATTTTTTGGGAAAAGGTTCGAGATTTTTGTTGAACAGGAGATAATCCACCACCTTATCCCGGATTTCCAAAAAACAGGCCGTTGGTGGCACAAAGGTGAAGAGATCGATGTACTGGCATTGAATGAAGTGAAAAAAGAAATTGCGTTTTTTGAATGCAAATGGCAGGAAGTGGACCCAAAAAAGTTTGAACATATCATTGCAGACCTTAAACGCAAAGCTGCCCTGGTAAAATGGCACAACGACGAGCGCAGCGAACTTTATGGTATTATCGGGAAAAAAATCAATAGTAAAGAAAAGCTAAGAGAGAAGGGATATCTGGTTTTTGACCTTGAAGATTTTATGTCCTAAAATAATTTTGATGTTAAAGGTTAAGCCGACCAGGATTTTGCAATCACCCAACCACCCTGGACCCCAACCGTTCATAGAAACTCATACTAGCAGGCTTGGAATCCACAGTAAGATACCGGCAGCCTATTATCTCGGACACTGAGAGGGCCAACCCAGCAGCCAGGACCAGGAACCTGCCAAACCCCTTCCTCTCACAAGTTTCCTCAACCGCCAGTCTGGCAATCTTAATACTCGGGTATTTACGGTAGGGATAACCGTCTATACTATCATTTTCATTGATGGCCTGAACCTCGATGGTATCAGCAAGCGGTTCAACAACCACATCATCCCCACACCCACTACCCCTTCAATAATGGGAGGTTGAATATCAATGACGACCCATATTTCCATACGCATTATCAGGATTTCATTACCAAAAGTGGGTCAATTTTAGGTGGGAATTTTCATTTCTAGATTAAGTTAAAAAAATTGCTATTTCTTGTACTTCGCACCTAAAGCCCGTCGAAATAATCGAAAAGCGCCTGCCACACCACAAGGCCAGACGGAGTCAGATCAGGACGGGCACCCGGCCAGAGTGAAGACGAGAGGGGCGGCATGAGAGCGGAAGAAGGAATGGAGCATTTTAATTAGATAAAATAAAATTATATTTCAATCGGGTCCCAGGTTTGAAATTATGAAATCTTATATATGCCAATATATATTTAATATATAGAAGCCTATAGGTACATATATGGCTGCATCTACAACAATATGCATTGATCCTAAAGTTAAGGATATTTTGACATCTCTAAAGCGTTACCCCCGTGAATCATATAGTTCAGTTGTGAAGAGATTAGCGAATTTGGCGATTGATGATGAAACACTCAGTGACGAAGCTATAAATGGTATAGAAGAGGCTCTAGAAGATATCAAACAGGGGCGAATGCATTCAGAAGAAGAAATTCTGAAAGAGTTTGACCTGTCATGAACTATAAGGTCAATTATACATTCAAGGGAAAAAAGGATCTCAAAAAACTCCCTCTGGATGTTGCACAGAGCATAATCCTATCGATTAATAGTATTAAAATTGACCCTTATTCTTATCAATACCTTCGCCATTAACCAATACTAACCAACACTAATACCACCAATTTTCGTTATTTTATCAAATATTTGCTGAATTAAAATTCGATCTGGTTTTTGCGGTAGCAATTTTAATGTTT
>Ga0114930_10001654_pt1 | contig 20896 bp, 21 predicted proteins | sample AnhtaG_FD_87300 | JGI IMG/M metagenome (GOLD analysis project Ga0114930, IMG submission 87300) | Deep subsurface microbial communities from Anholt, Denmark to uncover new lineages of life (NeLLi) - Anholt_01485 metaG | ecosystem: Environmental > Aquatic > Marine > Oceanic > Sediment | place... | reverse complement strand
TATTGACCGCCAGGTCCTTACCCCTCTGGACTTTGAAGAAAGATACTATCTCACCGAGGGCACTATCTTCCATGGTGAGATGAGCCTAGACCGATTGTTTTTCTTGAGACCTGTACCTGGTTGGGCCAATTATAGAACGCCGATTAACAATTTATACTTGTGTGGTGCTGGGACTCATCCCGGAGGCGGCGTAATGGGTACCCCAGGCTATAATGCTGCGCATAGGATTATCAAGGACTGGAAATGGCGGAGACTGAAATGAAGGGAATGGAGTTAGCTAAGCAAAGTTAAGGGCTTGACAAAGGGCCTAGTTATATGGTTTCATATGGTTTAAGCATGATGGCTTTTTGCAATAGAATGAGTATTAAAGGGGGTGATTGATGAAGTAGTACTTAAATGTTTTAGCAGACTAACAAAAATTTTACAGGAGGTTTTAAGTGAAAAAGGTATTACTAGTTCTAATTGTTAGTGTGATGCTATTGACAGTGCTGGCCGCTTGTGCTGCACCAACACCAACACCAGCCCCAACCCCAACACCAACACCAACACCAACGCCCACACCAACACCAAGCCCGCCACCAGCAGCAGAGGTGTTTAACTGGAGGTTTACCAGCTGGTCCAGTCCCGGAAGTTACTATGGAGATGAAGGTCATCCAGCTTTCTGCCAGAAAATAGAGGATATGTCCGGTGGGCGGATTACCGTTGAGTATGTAAGCGCTGCGGCGCTCGCTGGAGAATTTGGAGCATTTGATGCTATCAGGCAAGGAATAATCGAGCTGGGTAGTCCCTGGACTGCAGGTTACGCTAGTATGTTCCCTGAGGCTAACTGTGAGTATGGCTTGCCTTATGGTCTGCGGGATTCAAGGGAGTGCTTGACCTTGTACTATGAGAGAGGCTGGCAGGAACTGCTGCGAGAGGCCTATATGGAGCTATCTCCTCCAGTTTACTACCTGTCCCCTGATATTTGGTGTCCCTTATATCTGACGGTAAATACACCGGCTACAACCCTAGATGATCTGAGGAAGCTCAAGATAAGGGCGGTAGGTGGTTGCGCCGATTATTTGGGAAGGTTAGGCATCAGTACTGCGGAGGTAGCTTGGGAGGAGCTATATACCGGGGTAGCCACCGGCACTATTGACGGGATACTAGGCCCTGGTTTAGCTGAGTTCTACGACCTCAAGACTTATGAGTATGCCAGTTATATAGTAAAACCAAGCTTCATCGGTGCTGTTATGGGAGGCGACTACATGGTTAATATGGACGCCTGGAACAGCCTGCCTGAAGACCTGCAGGAGATCGTCTTAGGAGCCGCCCAGTGGGCCTCTTCAGCGGTTGGAGTAGTCGGCTGGACTGACTATGAGCTCAAAGGCACGGTAATAATGCTTGAAGAAGGAGCTGAATACGTTCAACTGGAAGATGCGGCTCTGTCAGTACTGGCAGAAAAGGCATTGGAGCAGTGGGCTGATGTAGCAGCTCAATCTCCTAGGTGTGCCGAGATGATGGCAATATATGAGCAGTACATGAAGGAGCTGGGTTATATATAGACTAAGTTGTGTAGCTGTGGCTGTTCTAGAAGAAGCTGTTTACTAAGAGCAGAGTGAAGGGGCGAAACCCCATCAGAAGAATCCCCCCTCCCTTTCGCCGGAGAGGGAGGGGGGTTATCGAATAAATAGCTGACCTCATAAGTTAAATAAGGAATAGTGAATGAAGGTTGTTGAAACTATCTTTAAGGCTATTGACTTTATAAGCGTATGGACAGGAAAGATAGCGGCTTATGTTCTCATTCCCTTGGTTTTAGTGCTAGTGTTTGAGGTAATCTCGAGGTATGTGCTCAATAGGCCTACCATTTTTGCTCATGAGACCGGTATATACCTATATGCTTTCAACGGTATGATGGCCGGGGCGTGGGTTCTACTCCGTGAAGAACATGTCAAGATGGATGCGGTTTATGGGCGTCTACCCTTCAAAACTAAAGCCATTCTAGACATCATTACAGCACCACTTTTTTTCATTTTCTGCTCCATGGTATTGTGGCACGGAGGAATCATGGCGTACTTTTCAATAATAGCCAGTGAACATACATCCTCGGTTTGGTCACCCCCGTGGTACCCTTTCAAGACAATAATGCCGGTAGCCGCTTTCCTATTACTACTTGAGGGGATATCTAAATTCCGACGGGACCTCCTATCTGCCTTTGGAAAGAAGTTGCCATGAGCATTGAACACGTGGTTATAATTTTGGTTGTGACTGCTCTGGCAGTCTTTGTCACCGGGCTGCCTATAGGCTTTGCCCTGGGTAGTGTGGCACTTATATACGCATTTTTCCTATGGGGTCCACACGCCTTGGGGATAGCGGCTCTTGCCGGCATAGCCACAATGCAACCCTGGATATTCGTAGCTTTGCCCCTCTTTATCTTAATGGGAATGATACTGGAACGCTCCGGTGTCGCCAACGCCCTGTATGACTCAATGTACAAGTGGCTGGGTCCTATAAACGGCGGCCTGGCAATGGGGACGGTGCTAATATGCACCGCAATAGCGGCTATGGTTGGGATAATGGGAGCTGGCATTGTTACCGCGGGGGTTATAGCTATGCCTGAGATGTTTCGCCGCCAATATGATAAACGCATGGTGATGGGGTCTATCATGAGTGGAGGAGTATTGGGGACACTCATCCCCCCCAGCATACCGATGATACTTTATTCCCTCTACGCAAGGCAATCGGTAGGAAAGATGTTTGCTGGGGGAATAATACCCGGACTCATACTTTCCGCTTTCTATTGTACCTACATAGGTATAAGGTGTTTCCTGAGGCCAAAGATGGGCCCGGCATTACCGGTTGAAGAGAGGGTAGGTTGGAAGGAGAAAGCTATATCGCTGAGAGGTTCAATACTTCCCATTTTTCTTATCCTAGCCGTTTTGGGCTCGATTTTTACCGGGGCAGCCACCCCTACCGAAGCCGCTGCAGTAGGTGCTTTTGGAGCATTTTTATGCGCTGTTGTTTACCGCAGGTTTAGCTGGGGGATGCTTAGGGAGTCGTGCTACCGCACCACCAGGCTAATGGGATTGATTTTGTGGATTATGGTTGGCATCGGGTGCTTCAATAGTTTCTTCATGGGCATGGGAGGGGCACATCTGGTAGAGGGGTTAACTGCTGGAGCAAACCGCTGGGCTGTTCTGATAGTAATGCAACTCAGCCTGTTCATTATGGGGATGTTTTTGGATGATTACGCGATTGTCATGATTGCTACCCCAATCTACGCACCGGTAATTGTATCCCTGGGCTTCGACCCTCTGTGGTTTGGCATCCTTTTCATTATGAATATGCAGATGGCTATGTTGACCCCCCCTTATGGCTTTGCCACCTTCTATATGAAAGCACTGGTTCCAAAGGACATACTGATGACCGATATCTGGCGTGCTATTATACCTTTCGTTGCCCTTCAGGGAATTGGCTTGCTATTGGTTATGGTCTTCCCTAAGCTGGTGCTGTTCATACCCGGTTTACTATTCAGATAAGGAATAGTAACAAGGGGTCTCTGACTCCCTCCCATACTTATTCAATAAGTAATATTAATTATCAATTAGTATAGCTACTTGCTCCTAAGGTATACTTACCTTATTCTATACCCATGCCCCCATATAATGTCTCTGAGGAAACCAAGGGAGTTTTACCTTTCGTACACCACGGTTGAAAGAGAGGGGGATAAAGGGGGTGAGGTAGATTTTATTATAAATTGACTTCAGCGTAAATACACTGGTAACATTAGGTAGAGGCGGAGTAGTTATTATGACAAGCATACCGAGACTTTCTCTCTTTCCATTAACGGCTGAGGTGAATAGTCAGGGTCACCTGGTAATTGGTGGCTGTAACAGTGTTGAGCTGGCCGCTGAATTTGGCACGCCGTTGTATGTCTTTGACGAATTTAGCCTGCGCCGCAAGTGCGCCGAGTTCAGGGAGGAGTTTGGTCTCCGCTATGCGGATACTACGGTTATTTATGCCGCCAAAGCCTTCATAAATAAGGCTCTGGCACTTATTCTGAAGGAGGAAGGGCTAGGCTTGGACGTAGTCTCGGCTGGAGAGCTCGGTATTGCCCAATCAGTTGGTTTTCCCCTGGATAGGGTCTACTTCCATGGTAACAATAAGTCAGCCGAGGAAATCAGGCTTGCCCGCAACTGGCACATTGGCCGCATAGTGGTGGACAATTTCCATGAGCTTACTGTGCTCGGTGAAATAGACAAGGAGCCGGGCGATACACCCGATATATTGCTGCGGCTGTCTCCAGGAATTGACCCGCACACTCACCAGTATATTGCCACCGGGGCTATTGATACTAAGTTTGGTTTCCCGTTAGCTAATGCAGAAGAGGCAGTGGCTCAAGCCATATCAGCTAATCTGAACCTTGTCGGTCTGCACTTTCACCTGGGTTCACTGCTCTTTGACACTGAGCCATACGAGCAGGCTATTGAGTTAATACTCGACTTTGCCGCAGAAATGCAGTCGAAATATAGCTTTGAACTCAGGGAGTTAAATGTTGGCGGGGGGTTTGCTGTACAATATACCCTGGGTTTTCCAGCGCCACCGGTTTCTACCTATGCTGAAGTAATAGCATCTAAGATTGTTAGCCAGTGCCGGGAGCTACAGCTTGCCCTACCACGGCTTATTATTGAGCCGGGGAGGGCAATTGTAGGGCAGGCTGGAGTAACATTATATAAGGTTGGTGTAATTAAGGACATACCGGGTATCAGATGTTATGTATCAGTAGATGGTGGCATGGCCGATAATATCCGCCCGGCCCTTTATGAAGCTAAATATGAGGCATTAGTAGCTAATAAGGCATCAGCCGCAGGAACAAAAAAGGTTACTATTGCTGGCAAATTTTGTGAGTCCGGTGATATACTCGTTAAAGATATTAATCTTCCTCCACTCTCCGCTGATGATATTATAGCCATACCTGACTGTGGTGCCTATTGCTTACCTATGGGCAGCAACTATAATGCCTCACTTAAGCCAGCCATCGTTCTAGTTAAGGAAGGTAAGGCGCGCCTGATTCGACGCCGAGAGACCATTGACGACCTAACCAGGTGTGATTTAGTTTAGAAGAGACTTTGGAGGGTGAAAGGAGTAAACTGGGATGGAAAAACATTTTGCTGCTGCTATACCACAGGAATGGATGGGACAAAAAGTTAAGGTTCTCACTAGTATAGCCTTAGGTAGCGAAATTAAGGGTATACTGAGTGAAATAGGCACAGACTATATTGTAGTTGGTCAAGATATAATCAACGTCAGACATGTAATTAAAATTAGAAGGGCTTAGGGGGCCATAGGGATGTGGCAGGTTGTTGGGCACAACCGAGTTTTGTCTTTACTCCAGCACAGTTTGCAGCGGCAGTCTCTGGCGCATGCCTATCTTTTGGTAGGTCCGCCTCATGTAGGCAAAATGACACTGGCTCTGGAGCTGGCCAAAGCATTGAACTGCGAGGCGGCTGAGTCACCCTGTGATGAGTGCGTCTCATGTTACAAAATAGCTGCCGCTAAGCATACAGATGTCCAGATTATAGGCGTGACCCAGGATGTAAACTCAGTCGAGGCTAGACCTCGGGTAGAAATTGGCATTGACCAGATAAGGGAAATGCAACACTCAGCTAGCTTACCACCCTTCGAGGGTAAGCATAAGGTATTTATTATTAATGGAGCCGAGCTCCTGTCAAACGAAGCAGCTAACTGCCTACTTAAGACCTTAGAGGAACCTGAGGGCAGGGTAATTTTTATCCTGCTGACTATCAATGACCGGCTGCTGCCAGCAACGGTAGTCTCTCGTTGTCAGCGGCTGGAGTTACCTCCCCTGGCAGCTATTGAGATAGAAGCGGCTCTTCATAGTGGTTGGGGCGTTGAGCCACCGAAGGCTAAACTTCTGTCCAAACTTTGCCGTGGCTGCCTAGGCTGGGCAATATTGGCTATCTCTAATGATACCTTGCTTCAGCAGCGGAGAGAAAGGTTGGATAGGCTACTTGACATTATCAATGCTGACTATGAGGAGCGTTTTACTTATGCTGCCCAGTTAGCCACTCAATTCAGTCAGAACCGGGAGCTAGTTATGGAAGTACTGGATTTGTGGCAAGAGTGGTGGCGCGACCTGTTACTGGCTAAGGCAGGCTTGAGTGAGGCTATTACTAATATTGATATATCAAGTACGATTGTTGAATGGGCCAAGTGTTATAGTCTGGCTCGAATAAAGAACTGCATTAATAGTATTCAAGCGGCTGGGGAGCAACTCAGACAGAACGCCAATCCCCGACTGACACTGGAGGTATTAATGCTTGATATGCCTAGAAAGGAGAGGCACGGCAAGGAGATTGCCACTGCCCTAAACTATGGCTGAGATTGTTGGCATACGTTTTAAGAAAGTCGGTAAGGTATACTACTTTGACCCGGCGGGTATTGACCTGGAGGTAAATGATTATGTAGTAGTTAAGACAACCCGTGGCCTGGAGCTGGGGTACGTAGTCATTGCCCCCAGGCAGGTATTGGTTAGTGAAGTAACCGCGCCATTAAAGTCGGTGGTGCGCAAGGCAGAACCTGAGGATATAAGACGTGCTCAGGAACTGGAGGAGAAGGAAAAAGAGGCTCTAATCGAGTGTGGCAAGCTGATTGCTAAACTAAATCTACCAATGAAACAATTATCGGCGGAATACAACCTCGATGGTAGCCGCCTCACCTTTTACTTTAGTGCTGAGGAAAGGGTTGACTTCCGCGAGCTAGTTCGGGAGTTAACTAATCGTTTTAAGGTAAGAGTAGAACTTCGGCAAGTAGGACCCAGAGACCAAGCTAAACTGGTAGGCGGCTTTGGCCGGTGCGGTCGTCCGCTGTGTTGCATGAGTTTCCTAAGAGAGTTCGTCCCGGTCTCTATCAAGATGGCAAAGGAGCAGAATTTACCTCTCAATCCGATGAAAATCTCAGGCGTTTGTGGCCGGTTACTATGCTGCTTGGTCTATGAAAGTGAGCAATACCAGGCGATGAAGGAAGAATTGCCCAAGGAGGGTCAACAGGTATCCACAGCTATGGGAGTTGCCACTGTAGTCGGGAGTAACCCGCTAAAGAAAACGGTACTGGTTGAACTGGATAGCCAGGTAACCGTGGAATTGCCACTCAGTGAGATTAAAATTGAGGGTAAGCCTTCGGATAAGAAAGGGAACGGGGATTGACTATTGGGGGAGGTATTTTTGCCATTCGTCCCAGGTCTGCAGATAGCGGTATGGGGTATAAAAGAAGTTACCCCGTGGAGGAGAGGGGGAGTGAAGTAATCTCATCCCAGCTTGTTCTGGTGTCCTGCCTGCCTTACGACGATTACAGGGTATACAGGCACTAACCACATTTTCCCAGGTGTGTTGACCACCCTGGTATCGTGGAATGACGTGGTCTAGGGTAAGCTGCCTAGTCTCTTTGCCACAGTACTGGCAAGTATATCGGTCGCGATTGAAAACCTCAACGCGGGTTAACTTTGGCCGAAGCCAGGGGCGTTTAATCAAATAAGCTAACCGGATTACCGAGGGTACAGGGAAGGTGTGACTAGCTGACTGGACAAACCCCGAGCCATTCTCTAGCATCTCTGCCTTGCCTCGATAGAGCAATACTATCGCTCGCCGGACCCGACAGATGTTAAGTGGCTCATAACTCTGATTTAGTACCAAGACGGGTAGATTTATCATCACGAAGTTTCTCTCTGCACAAAAGCTTACTCATTTTAATGGAAAACTTCCGGTTATGCAAGTTTTAGTTTGGTAACTACCCCCAGCGCCCTTTCCTACCACCACGAGTTATTTTCTTTCGGCTAGACGTTGCATCAGTCCGGTAATCGGGAACAATGATATTCCACACCACACTGATTTTGGGGTCGGCTAGCCGGGAGCTCAAGCGACTCTCAGTCTCATCCAGTGAGTAGCGGGAGGTAATTACTGTCGCCAGCCGGGCATTATAGCGATAGTTGATAACCTGGTAAAGCTTTTCCTGTGCCCAGGGAGTGGTTGTCTGCTCACCAAAGTCGTCCAGGATAAGTAGGGGAGCATTTTTAACAGCCTCAAAGAGCTGGTCATAGGATACCTTACTTTCAGGACTAAAGGTGTAGCGCAGGTGGTCAAGGAAATCAGATACTACCACGAACAAGGCTGGCTTGCTGGCTTCACGGCGATAGTTGGTGATAGCCGCTGCCAGATGGGTTTTACCACAGCCGGTATCTCCTACTAGTATCAGCCAGCCGTCGGGTGATTTGGCGAAGTCAAGAGCTAAGCGGAACGCCTCCCCCAGGTTCTCGCGTTGTTCTGGCAGCAGATTAACCCGCCTCGAGTCAAAATTGCGAAAGGTCATGCTTCTCAGTAACTCGGGAAGCTCTTGAGTATAGTCTGGTGATAGGGTATGTGCTTCCTCAAGTGTATATACTTGGCATAGTTTGGGGTCAGTTAGGCGAGTGCGTATTCTTTCCTCTAGCTCTTCAATGGGAGTGATAGTAACAATCACGGTGGGTAATTGGCTATTAAAGCGATGAGTCAGTAGTTGGTCTAGCTTTTCCTTAGCCCAGGGTGTGGTGGCTTGGGCACCTAAATCGTCTAAGATTAGTAGTGGGGCATCGCGTACTTGATTAAAGAACTCGTCGTAGGGTATTTCACTATCAGGGCTAAAGGCAGAACGTAGATGGCTTAGGAGGTCAGGGGTGGTAATAAAGAAAGCCGGGTAACCATGGCTGACGCATTCATTGGCGATAGCTGCCGACAGGTGTGTCTTGCCGCAACCACTGGGACCAACCAGGACCAGCCACCCTTTAGGTTCAGCGGCAAAATCCCGAGCTGCCTGATAGGCAGCGGTAAACCTTTCCTGCTTATCAGTGTCACCACTCCTCCCCTCTGGTATCAGGTTATCGAAGGTAAGTTGGGCCAGGACACCTAGGTTGCTGTAACGCTCCAAGCGAGCCTGGCGCTCTTTCTCGGCTTCTTTTCGAGTGCAACGGCAGGGTATTGCCTTACCAAAGTCAGGATGTCCTACAGGAACATTAGTATAAACGAAACCAGCCCCGTTACAAATAGGACAGATTGGTGAGGCTACTTCCGATTCAGCGCTTGACCATGTGTCCATATTTGCCCTTGATGTATTTATCCGGGTCTGTCTTCTTAAAATCTCGCCGATATGTTCCATCACCCTTACCTTCCGTTGCCCAGCGCTCTAAAATGGCGGCAATATAGCTCCATTTGCGTTTGCTTTGGTTAACTGCCTCTTTAATGGCATCTCTAATCCAGGTTTCAGGATAAAGGCTTTCTGCCTCACGTAGTTCTTCAGCAATCATCGGGGTTAGCATACCGATGTTCTGTTCATAGAGAGTATAGATGTCAGGTAACTCTTCAGTCTCAATGTAGGCTTGTCTTTCAGCTTTCAGCCCGGGTAGGTGAAGCTCACCGCTTTGAATTTTGGCTATGACCTGCTTATCCGACTCGGTATTGAGGAAGTAAATATCCTCGCCTTTCCCGTCTTTATCTAACGTTATATGAAGGATGGTTCCACGCTTAGTTGCCATTTCCAGGGCATTATGCAGTAACTCATCGGCTGGCTTGGTTATCTGACCAAGACTGCTCATCAGGCTCTTATTGGCTAAAAGCTCTCTATAAGTGACAAAACGGGGGTAGCCTCGCTTATGATAAAGTGTTTCCAAAATATGGAGGGTCGTCTTTAGCTCAGCCATGTCACTGATTTGTGGTAGTAGCCGGCTGAAGAAAAGATTAGGCACCGGGGTAAACTGCATCTTGGCTGGGAAACCGGTAAACTCCTGCATATTAGACTTATCCCTCAGCAATGTTGATACCTTCCAATTTCATCAGGGATCTGGGCTAAAGCTTAAATACCTCATAGTAAGCTTAGCTCTTCACTGGCCATAGTAATATCTTCGAACTTCGCCATCTTGGGTAAGAAACGGAGGTCAATTTCTCCAGTAGGTCCGTTACGGTGCTTGGCTATCATAATATTGGCGATACCTTGTGGATATTCTTTATCCGGGTGCTGGCTTTCCCATTCTTCTCTGGAGAAATAGTAGTCATCCCGGTAGATAAACACGACCAGGTCGGCATCCTGCTCAATGCTACCGCTTTCACGAAGGTCAGAAAGCTGGGGCTTATGGGAAGCGCGAAACTCTACCGCCCGGCTAAGCTGAGATACCGCTATCACCGGTACATTAAGCTCACGAGCTATAGCCTTGAGCGAACGAGAGATGTAGCTAATCTCTTGAACCCGGTTCTCACTCCTACTGTCCCCCTGCATTAGTTGCAGGTAGTCGACGATAATAAGGTCGATACTTCGTTCAAAGCCAAGCCGGCGGGCTTTGCTTCGCATCTCGACCACTCGGAGCTGGGGAGAATCATCAATATAGACTGGTGCTTCAGAAAGGATGCCGATAGTCTCCATAATCCTCTTTTCTTCGGCTTCGTTTTGAAGCTCAAGACGCAGCCGCCTGGAATCAACCCCAGATTTACTGGCCAGCATACGCAAGACCAGTGGCTCCCGTGCCATCTCTAGGCTGAACAGAGCCACACACGCCCCTTGCTCCACAGCAGCATTGGTAGCGAGACTGAGAGCAAAGCTCGTTTTACCCATACTGGGTCGACCGGCAACAATAATCAGGTCGGAGCGCTGAAGCCCCCCTAAAAATTCGTCAAGTTTGCTAAAACCTGACAGCACACGGTGTATTGGTTCAGCGAGGCCAACGGCTTCCGGTGGTGGAGTCTCAAAATACTTATCTAGCACCTGACGGATGTGGATTAAGTCCCGCTGACCCTGTCCATGGCGCAGTCTGAATAGGGTGTCCTCAGCTCTGCTAAGCGCAGCCTCAACATCCGGGTCAGCCTCATAGCCAATAGCGGCAATTTGACTACCAGCGTTAATCAGGCGACGCATTAGGGATAGGCGATAAACAATTTGAGCGTAGTGCTCAATATGGAGGGAGGTAGCCACGATAGATACCAGATGACTTAAATAGGCAGCACCACCGCACACTTCCAGTTTTCCTCGGCGAGCTAGTTCTTGGGCTACGGTGATTTGGTCTATGGCCTCATCCCGCTGGTAAAGCGCCAGGCATGCTTCATATACCAAAGAGTTTTGCTCGGTGTAAAAATCCTGCGGCTGAAGAAAGGTAGCTATTTTATAGATAGCTGTGCCATCTATTAGTAACGAGCCGATTACATTTTCCTCAGCATCGGTATCATGTGGCGGTAATTTTTCACCGTACACTCTATCCTGTCTCCCCTTCGGTTTCCTTCTCAGTCACTTTGGCTTTCCTCTTGGCCTCCTTAGTATCCTTGGTTTCCTTCTCAGTCACTTTGGCCTTCTTCTTGACCTCCTTAGTATCCTTGGTCTCCTTCTCAGTCACTTTGGCCTTCTTCTTGACCTCCTTAGTATCCTTGGTCTCCTTCTCAGTCACTTTGGCCTTCCTCTTAGCCTCCTTAGTATCCTTGGTCTCCTTCTCAGTTACTTTGGCCTTCTTCTTGACCTCCTTAGTATCCTTGGTCTCTTCCTCAGTCACCTCTCCGGTCACTGTAACCTTTATCTTGGGCACTATATCCTTAGCTAGCCTAATGGCTACTTCATAGCTACCGAGTTGACGGATAGGCTCGCCTAGCTCTATTTTTCTCTTATCAATAACTAGCCCGGCAGAGGTCTCCAGCTCGGAAGCAATATCAGTGTTGGTAATCGAGCCATAAAGTCTGTCTTTGGCGCCGGCTCTGGCTTTTAAGATAACCTCCTTACCTTCTAGCTGGCGAGCCAGCTCAAGCATTTCTGCATCTAACTGTGTTTCTTCTTTGGTTTTTACTCTGTACTGCACCTCTATGGTACTAATGGTAGATGAGCTAGCTAGCATAGCTAATTTTTGGGGTATAAGGAAATTCCTACCGTAGCCATCGGCTACCTCTTTTATCTCACCGGCTTTAGCCACCTTAGGCACATCTTCCAGGAAAATAACCTTCATAATTTCTCCCCTTTTATAATTATACTTCAACCGGCGGTGGAGTAAAAGGTTAGTCACCGATGAATTTTTCTGCATAGATAGCAGCGGTAGCCCCATCCCCGGCAGCAGCTATAACCTGCCGGATGGAGCTGCGGCGTATATCACCAGCGGCAAAAATACCGGGTATCTCGGTCTCCATCTTCTCATTGGTGACAATATATCCAGCAGCATCCAAAGGTAGAATACCCTTTAAGTAGTCGGTATTAGGCTTAAACCCGATAGAGACAAAGACTCCAGAAACATCCAGAGTAGATTCCTCACCGGTTACCACGTTACGGAGCCTTAATCTTTTAACCACATCTTCGCCCTCGATTCTCTCGACTATGTTATTCCACAAGAATTCGATTTTTGGTTCAGTGAAGGCTTTCTCCTGAATAATACGGGTGGCACGTAGCTCGTCACGGCGGTGTATTACCATAACTTTCGAGGCAAATTTTGTTAGCTGGAGAGCTTCAGTGATAGCAGCGTTGCCACCGCCGACTAAGGCTACTGTCTGGTCAGTGAAGAGGGCAGCATCACAGGTAGCACAGTAGGATACTCCCCTACCGGTGAACTCCTTTTCCCCAGGGACATTTAATTGAACCCGCTCGGTACCACTGGCGGCAATCACCGCTTCAGCAATAAGGTTTCCTTCGCTGGTCTTTACTATCTTCTGCTCCCCCTCAAGCTCAATACCAGTGACCTCAGCGGTTAACGTTTCCAATCCAAATTTTGTTGCTTGTTGATACATTAGTTGGGTCAGGTCATATCCGCTAATACCTTCTGGAAAGCCAGAGTAGTTCTCCACCCATTCGGCACTGGTAATTAAACCACCAATTACCCCCTTCTCTACCAGCAGGCTACTTAGCCTCGCCCTTGCCGTGTAAATTCCAGCGCTAATCCCAGCTGGCCCACCACCAATAATAATTACCTCGTATTCTTTATTATTCATTGTCTAATTTCTACCTCCACCTCGATAGCATCCACTAGCTGGCGAATATCAAATTGTCCCGAGATTCTAGGCTGACCATCAATAACCAATAGTGGTAGGGACAGGTCTTTATCCCTGACTTGCTGGCTCAATTCTAAGGCATGGTGGTTAGTTATGGGCTTAGATAGGTCAAGGTATTCTAGTTGTATCCTATCGCCGAACCTATCTTTAATCCGTTCGGTAGCCAGGGAAATAGCCTCTGTTGATGACCAGTCTACCCCGCAAAGAGCATCGCACTTCACACCCTGACTATCATCCACAATGGTAACCTGAATAGTGTGTTTAATTTCCATCTGTTTACACTGAACCGGTCTAGCTAAGGGCGGCATCCAGGTTGCGCTTCATCTCAGCTTTAGGTCTAAAGCCGACTATATGAGAGATAGGTTTACCTTGTTTGAAGATAAGCAGGGTGGGAATACTCATTATACCATACTTGGTAGCCGTTTTTGGGTTCTGGTCAACATCTATTCTCATAATACTCAACCTACCGTCGTATTCTCCGGCTAACTCGTCTAGCACTGGGGCAATCATCAAGCAGGGTCGGCACCAAGGTGCCCAAAAATCCACCAGCACCGGCGTCTCTGCCTGTAATACCATTTGGTCGAAGTTGCTGTCAGCCACCGCAATTGGTTTACTCATTGCTTCCCTCCTTAATTATCTGTGAGATGTTGTGTTCTGCCGTCCGTTTGGCTAAACCAATGGCGTTCTTAATCGCCCTAGATTGACTACGTCCGTGAGCAATGATGATATTCCCATTTACCCCAAGGAGACACGCCCCACCATATTCACTGTAGTCCAATCTTTGTGTCCAAGAGCCCATGCCCATATCACGGTGTAAGACTCGTAATGGAAGACTATAGGCTTTGGCAAAGACCTGTCCGGCTTGACTCAGTGAGTAGAGCCAAGTATCACTTATACCCTCAATAGTCTTGAGTACTATATTGCCGGTGAAGCCATCGGTAACAATAACCTCAGCAACTCCTTTCAAGATATCATGGCCTTCCATGTTGCCTACGAAGTTTAGCTTAGTGTTCTTGAGAAGCTTATGGCTTTCTTTAATCAACTTGTTTCCTTTGGTTTCTTCTTCACCATTACTGAGCAAGCCAATACGCGGCGAACTGATACCAAGAATCTGGCTAACATAGAGATTGCCAAGGTGAGCGAACCAAACCAGGTGTTCCGGCCGACAATCAACATTGGCCCCAGCATCGATGAGAAAGATGGGTGAAGGTGGGGTAATATTAATAAAACTACCTATGGCGGGACGGGGAATGCCTTCTATTTTGCCCAGGTTTAGCAGTGCCGCAGTGACTATGGCGCCACTGTTTCCTGCTGAGACAAAGGCTGAAGCAATGCCATCCCTCACCAGGTTAATACCGACTACTATGGAGGAGTTTGGTTTGCTGCGGATTGCCTTGACGGGCGGCTCTTGAGGATCAATAACCTCGTTTGCCTCAACGATAGTAACGCCTATTTTCTTTGAATAGCGGCTAGCCAATACATGGAGTATAGCTCTCCGTCCAACCAGAGCAATATCTACTTCATACTCTTGAGCGGCTTTTATTGCCCCCTTGACGATTTCATAAGGAGCATGCTCTCCCCCGGCGGCATCAATGGCAATGAGCATCTACTTCCTCGGTTAAAATTTTTAGCTACTCGGGCTTCTTTCCCACAGGTCACAACGACCTCCCCATCGGGCAAGAACCTGACCATTGATAGAAAGCTGAGCTACCTCACACAGGTTAGGACAGGCTTGGCATTCGAATGAGGAGGTATGATACTTTACGTCACTCACTCCAAATCCCTTGAACTTGCTTTCACTGTGGTTATTTTCCACCTCTTCGTGCACCAGCAAGGCGGCACCTATTGCCCCCATGACCTCGTGGTGTGGTGGGACAATGACCTCACTGTCAAGTTCCTCTTGAAGAGCCTTTACTATCGCCTGATTAAAAGCGACCCCTCCCTGAAACACTATTGGAGGCTTTATCTCCTTCCCCAGTCCAACATTATTGAGGTAGTTGCGAACTAATGCCTGGCACAATCCATAGATAATATCTTCAATTCGGTGCCCCATTTGTTGCTTGTGAACCATGTCTGATTCAGCAAAGACGGTGCATCGCCCGGCAATACGCACCGGGTTCTGGCTATCCAGTGCTCGCCGACTGAATTCTTCTATACTCATATTGAGGCGTAGCGCCTGATGGTCGAGGAAGCTACCAGTGCCAGCAGCACATACCGTATTCATGCCGAAGTCAGTTACTACCCCATCTCTAACGATGATAATCTTACTGTCTTGCCCGCCAATTTCAATGATGGTTTGTGCTTCGGGGATATACTGAAGAGCAGCTACAGCATGGCTGGTAATTTCATTCTTGACCAAATCAGCCCCAACGATAACTCCAGCCAGGTAGCGGGCGCTCCCAGTAGTAGCTACACCACTAATCTCAACATTTCGGGGCAATTGCTGTTGGATTTGTTTCAGCCCCTGCTGCACCATGGCAATGGGCTTACCTTGTGTTAGCAGGTAGTTGTGGGTAATAAGCTCATCATTTTTACCTAGCACAGCAAACTTGGTGGTTACTGAGCCAACATCAATGCCCAAATAGGCTCCCATAGACTCTCCCTATACCAGTACTCGGTGGTTATTTCGCACCCGTCGCCTTCGCTCCAATAAGTCGACGAAGGCCTCCAATCTGGTTAGCATACCCGGTTTAGCCAGTTGCTCATCGCACAGTATGGTTAACACCGGGATATCCTCTTTAGTTCTGGGCATGATATTTTGCGCTATTATCTCCGGCATACAGGTGAAGGGGGCTAGGTGTACCAATCCATCATATTCTTTGGCGTGGAGCACCTTTTCCCCCACTGATTCCCAGCCGTCGCCACCGATATCTCGCTTAAGATAAGGCAAAGCTGCCTGGTGAATCCTGTCCTTTTCATTTATGCCCAGAGGATTAAGGAACAAGCTAAATTTAGTCCACTCAGAAACGAAGGTCGTCCGTCTTACTTCCACCCCCAGCTTACCCAGTTCAATCTCTATATCTAGGTTGGAAAAGGGCTCCAATACTACATAAAACTCCCCGGTAATACCCACTATCAGTGGCTGAACTTGGCTATCCTTGACCACCTGGTTTAGCTGGTCAATATATTCTACCTGTACCTCCTTCAGGGTGTCGTAATCATCTGCCCGGTCAATAGCCTTAACGGCTGCGTCAAATAGATGATTGGCAGTCCCTTTTGCCTGTTCTCGGGCGCGTGCCTTTTGCACCACTCGCTCTATTTTATCTAGGGCATTTAGTTTAGCTAAGCCAAAGCGAAAGGCTGCTATTATCTTAGACCAAGGGGCGTTGTTTGACAAGCGCTTAATCATCTCTAGTATGCCGAAAAGTTTGCGCTCAGAAACACCTATCGGAATCATTTCAATTTTGTATCCCAAGTCGTAAAGAATCCGTTCCTGTGTTTTAGCGTAGTAGCCCAGGCGACAGGTGCCATAACCAGCTGGCATAAGCAGGGTATCTGCCCCTAGTTCAGCCGCCTCAATCAGGTTACCCAGCGTCAGTTTGAACGGGATACACAATCCTTCAGGAGAGTGCTTGACACCGAGAGTCAGAGTGTGCTGGTTATTGACCGGTGGTATGACAAAGTCAATGTTAAGCCTCTCAAACAGAGCTTTAAAGGGTATATAGAGATTGCCCATGTGGGGCATACCTACACGCATACTTCTACCTGTCTCCTTTCCCGTCTATGTATCATATCAAGGAAGGCTTCCAGACGGGTAACTATGCCGGCTTCAGCAGTATGTTCCTCTACGGTCAGACTCATAAAGGGGGTAGCCCTTAGCCTGGTAGCCTGTCGCTGCACCATGTCCATCATTAATGAATCGGGGCCACAACCGAAGGCCATTATGCCGATAACACCATTGGCGCCACTTCTCAGGTAGTGCCCCCCAGCGCCTACTACTTCCTCTTCATAGGTCCAGTAGGCTCTACCCACCAATCTGGCGGTAGCTGACTGGAGCTCCTCCGTGGTTAGCATCTCTGGGGTTAACACCTTGTTATTCGCCCGTTCCAGGCGATGGATAAGGCGGTGATTTATGAGTTCATCATAGAGAAGATAGGGGTGACCAATGACGGCAATGCTGGCTGAGGTTGGTTGGCTGGAATCTGCTTCAGGTTCTACCTCCAGTGCGCTCGATATGCTTTCTATTGCCTGTGGTGGCGTCAATCTACAGCTGGTCATTAGCCTAAGATACTCCAGATGGGTCTGCCAGGCGGCTATAGCCGCACGCCTGATCTTAAATGGATTCCAGGTAAAACGCCTTCCTAGTTGATAAATAGCCTGATACAGGCTTCGTTTCCTCCGGTTGACATCTATCTCTATATCTAGGATTGGTGGAGATTCCGGGACGACGGCTCGGCTCATGTCCGGTAGACCAAGGAACTTGGCACAGTTGTAAACCTTGCTTTGTACACTGCGGACGGCGGGAATGAAAATACAGTCACACTTCCCCACAAGAGAAAGGACATGTCCCACAAAGACCTTTACCGGTAAGCAGGTATCAGCTACTACCCGGGAGGAGCCTGCTGATAGCATAACCTGTGTGGTTGGTGGTGAGATTACCACCTCTGCCCCCAGCTCTTCAAAGAAAGTCTTCCACATAGGGTAATACTGGTAATAGAGTAGAGCTCGTGGGATGCCTATCTTAATCATTTTGTTGCTCAAACTCCTGTTTAGCCTGGCTGACTATTTCTGGATTGGCTGCCACGTCAACCACCGTCATAGCTAAAGCCTTGGCGGCGTCAATTAGTCCACGGATACCGGCTTCTGAAGCCGCTGCTGAGACAAACTGAAGGGAATGGTTGGCTACTTCTACCGGGGCTATGGCGACAAAGGGGTGGATACTGGGGACGACCTGACTAACATTACCCATATCAGTGCTGCCGAAAGTATGTTTGGGTTCGGAGAGTTTTATCTGGCGGCCCAGGGATTGCATATTCTGGCTAAATAGTCGAGCCAGGGTCAAATTATTACGCATGGGAGCATAGCGCACTTCTCCCCACCGATATTCCAGGCGAGCACCACTCGCCGTAGCAGCGCCAATAAAGCAACTGAGCACCCTCTCTTTTAATTCATCAAGGTAAGCATCTTCCTCAGCACGCACGATAAAACTGCCGGCACTGTGAGCGGGGACAACATTAGGTGCTTCGCCGCCATCGGTAATTATGCCGTGAATACGAGCTTTATCCTTAATGTGCTGCCTGAGTGAGTTAATGGCATTAAACGACTGAATCATGGCTTCTAGGGCATTAATGCCGGCCTCTGGTTGGCTAGCAGCGTGAGCCGCTTTGCCAAAGAATTCAACCTCTAGATGCTGGCAGGCAAGAGTTTGAATAGTAGCAGTATCATATACCCCGGGGTGCACCATCATCGCTATGTCCACGTTATCAAAAGCACCTCTGTCAACCATTGTCATCTTGCCGCCGTACAGCTCCTCAGCCGGTGTGCCAATAACCATGATACTACCCCCGAACTGGTCAATAGCCGGCTTGGAAGCCACCCCAGCGCCAACAGCACAGGTAGCTATTATATTATGTCCACAAGCGTGACCAATGTCAGGCAAGGCATCATACTCCGCCAGAATAGCGATAGCTGGTTTACCCGCTCCATAGCTCCCCCTGAAAGCAGTCGGTAGCTCACAAATGCCTCGTTCTATGGAGAAGCCATTTTCCTCCAGGTACCGGGTTAGCCAAGAGGCTGCCTTGACCTCTTGGAAACCTAACTCAGGGTTGGAGTGAATCTTTAGGCTCAGCTCGCTAAGCTCGTGACGACGAGAATCTATTTTGCCTATGACTGACACCTTTAAATTTCCGGTATCCAAGCTCTCTTCCCTATTCTGACGATAACCAGCTACTTACCACTAAGTAATGTTCATTATAGCTTAAGGGGAGTAGGATTTCTAGTCTGTGGATTTGGGCTAAGTGGGGTTGCGAATAGTGGGAAGGCATGATATAATGTGGTCAATTGAATAAAAATCTCCGAGCCAATTCTCCTGAAGGCATGTCTATGGAGATTGGCCGATAGGGTATCGCTGGAAACGGCGGTGCCTCCCATGCTTGGAAAGGAGGTTGCTGGTAGTTTTTATAGTAAACATATTAAGATGCCTCCTTTCGGAGGTGTCTTTTTTTGTGCTTAACCCAGTAAATTAGCAGGAGGTGGCTTTTGGATAAGAAATGGTTTACCACTAACCGAATGACATTTACCTTCATCCTTCTGGGCGCTATTATTTTTCTGTTTATAATGGTGCCTCTACTTAAAATGATTTTGGCATCCGACCCTAAGATACTCCTCGATACCCTTTTGGACTCGGAAGTCATAAGCTCTATCTGGCTTACACTTTATGCTGCCTTAATAGCCACCACGGTCGGCTTTCTGCTTGGAGTCCCCCTGGCATATTTACTGGCCAGAACTGATTTCCCGGGGAAGACGTTGGTGGAGGGGCTTATCGACGTACCTATTGTGGTGCCACATACTGCGGCTGGTATTGCCTTACTTTTCGTCTTCGGTCGTAATTTCTTTGCCGGTAAAGCCTTTAGTCTCTTGGGGATTGAGTTCGTTGACACTACCGCTGGCATTGTTATTGCCATGCTCTTTGTCAGCATCCCTTTCCTGATAGACTCGGCTAAGGAGGGATTTAAAAAGGTAGATGTGAGGCTAGAGAAGGTATCTCGTACTCTTGGTGCCTCACCGTGGCAGACCTTTTTCAAGATTTCTTTCCCTTTAGCCTGGCGGAGTATTGTTGCCGGCAACATCATGATGTGGGCCCGTGGCATAAGCGAGTTTGGTGCTGTTATTATTCTCGCCTATCACCCGATGATAGCCCCAGTTCTTGTTTACGAGCGGTTTGAAACCTACGGATTGAACTATGCCCAACCGGTAGCGGTACTGCTTATCATCGTAAGCATCATTGTCTTTGTTACTTTGAGAACCTTGGTTTATCGAGGAGGAAAGCCGTGATTAGTGTCAAAAATCTATGTGTTGACCTTGGCGATTTCGTACTGAATGACATCAATCTAACCGTGGACAAAGGTGAGTATTTTATCATCCTCGGTCCTACCGGGGCTGGCAAAACCGTACTGCTTGAATCAATTGCCGGGCTGTATCCAATTAAAAGCGGAGAGATATGGCTAAAAGGAAAGGAAGTAACCCGAGTTGCGCCAGAAAAGAGGGGTATCAGCATCGTCTATCAAGACCATGTCCTGTTCCCCCACTTTTCGGTTAAGGATAACATTGTCTTTGGTTTAAGACTTCAGAAGAGAGCCAGGCAGGAGACGGAGGTAGCCCTAGACAAAGTAGCTAAGCTGTTGGACATATCTCACCTTCTTCACCGTAAGCCTGATACCTTGAGTGGTGGTGAGCGGCAGAAGGTAGCTCTGGCCAGGGCACTGAGCATCCAGCCGCAGGTGCTACTGCTTGATGAGCCACTTAGTGCTCTCGACCCGGAAAGTCGGGAAGGCGTGCAGCAGGAACTTCGCCAAATACATAACGAGTTAAAGGTAACTACCATTCATGTTACCCATGATTTCGAGGAGGCGATAGCTCTGGGTGAGCGCATTGCCGTTCTGGGAGAGGGTTATGTCAAGCAAATAGGCACTCCCGAGGAAGTATTTCGTCAGCCTAACTCAGAGTTCGTTGCCCGTTTTTCCATGACACGAAATATCTTTGCCGGTGAAGTAATAGACACTGATGGCGGTAATACCGCCTTTCGTACTGAAGACGCCGAGCTCGCGGTAGCTACTGACCTTAGGGGTAGATTGCATGCCTCAATCCGCCCTGAGGATATTCTCATTTCCCCTGAGCCACTTCATTCCAGCGCCCGTAACTCATTT
>Ga0114930_10001653_pt1 | contig 20907 bp, 18 predicted proteins | sample AnhtaG_FD_87300 | JGI IMG/M metagenome (GOLD analysis project Ga0114930, IMG submission 87300) | Deep subsurface microbial communities from Anholt, Denmark to uncover new lineages of life (NeLLi) - Anholt_01485 metaG | ecosystem: Environmental > Aquatic > Marine > Oceanic > Sediment | place... | reverse complement strand
TACCTCTTACACATTGAATAGTGTTAAGATGGTGTAGAAAAAGTGAAAAGTGAAAAACTCAATAGTAGAAAGGCGCCTCTTTATGATGTTCATCGTAAACTAGGAGCCCGCATGATAGAATTTTCTGGATGGTTAATGCCTGTTCAATATGAGAGTATTATTAAGGAGCATGAAGCAGTTCGTTCTAATGCGGGAGTGTTCGATATATCCCATATGGGTGAGTTTCTACTTAAAGGTAAAGATGTAATCCCATTTCTCCAATATATCATGATAAACGATTTAAAATTATTGGAAGTATCTAAGGGTCAATATTCTTGCATGTGTTACGAAAATGGAACTGTTGTTGATGATTTATTTTATTATGAGGAAAGAGAAGATCTTTTTAGAATAATTGTTAATGCTGGTAATATCGAGAAAGATTTTAAATGGCTAAATAATCACATTAAAGATTATGATGTAAATGTGCAGGATCTCTCATCTGAACGAAGTCGTTTAGCATTTCAAGGTCCTAAAACAGATGATCTACTTCAACCACTTGTAGATGTTGATCTATCCAAAATTAACAGATTCTATTTTAGACATTGTAATCTTAATAATATGCCAATATTTATAGCTAGAACCGGCTACACAGGGGAACGCGGGTTTGAAATTTCATTTGATAAGAATTATTCAGAAGAAATTTGGCATAATTTGGTAAATACAGGAGCAAGTCCAGCTGGCTTAGGCGCAAGAGATTCGTTAAGGTTAGAAGCAGGTTATTCTTTATATGGGCATGAAATAAGTGATAAAATTACCCCAATAGAGGCAGGATTAAATTGGTTAGTAAAACCCAAAGAAGGTATCGAATACCTTGGTAAAAAAGTGCTTATGAAACAAAAATCTGAGGGCACTGAAAGAATTTTAGTTGGCCTTAATTTATTGGGTAAGGGGATCATTCGAGAAAATTATAAAATATTTAAGAACGGTAACGAAATTGGATATGTAACATCTGGCGGATTTTCACCCACACTTAAAAAGACAATTGGATTAGGTTTGGTAAAAAAGCAATATAAAGAAGTTGGAACTGAATTAGAAATCGAAATTCGAGGAAAATTTCTAAAGGGAATTATTGTTTCTATGCCATTTTATCGAAATGTGTAAAAAACGTAAAAACTTAGAAATAAAGTGAAAGCTAATGAGTTATGAATTTCCTAGTGATTTAAAATATACAACATCTCATGAATGGGTAAATTTACATGATAGTATTGCTACTGTTGGCATTACTGACTATGCTCAGCATCAATTAGGTGATATAGTTTTTGTTGAACTCCCTACTATAGGAATGGTATTAGAGAAAGAAAGTAACGCTGGTGAAATTGAGTCAGTGAAAGCAGTTGGAGAACTTTTAATGCCATTATCAGGAGAAATTGTTGAGATAAATGAACAACTTGCTGAGAGCCCAGAACTCGTAAATTCTTCTCCTTTTGGGGACGGCTGGATGATAAAGATTAAAATTTCTCATGCAATTGAAATTGATGAACTTATATCTGTTGAAAGATATAAAGAATTAGTTAAATCAGAAGAAGAATAATATTTTTTTTTATTTATTCATTAAATTATTTTTGTTAATTGTTTATATCAAATAATTGAGTGGAAAAATTAAGTGGATTTTGTACCTCACGATAGAAAAACAATTGCCGAGATGTTGAGGGTAATTGGGGTAGCAGATATAGAAGAATTATTTCAAGATATTCCTAAAGATTTAATTAAAGAAAAGTTAGATTTACCCACAGGATTATCTGAACCTGATCTTTTTCGCCATATGGAAGAAATTTCAAGAAAAAATAAAATTTATTCGAGTTCTTTCTTAGGTGCTGGTTGTTATTATCATTATATCCCTTCCTTAGTTGATTTTGTTATTTCTAGATCAGAGTTTTACACATCATACACACCTTATCAAGCAGAAGCGAGTCAAGGGTATTTGCAAGCCATTTATGAATATCAAACAATGATTTCCAGACTTACTCAAATGGACATTGCTAATGCAAGCATGTATGATGGCTCTACTGCTCTTGCTGAAGCAGCTATCATGACTACTCTAATTACTAATAAAAAATCTATATTTATGTTGGAAGGAATTCACCCAGAATATATTGAAGTTGTTAAGACTTATTGTTGGGGACAAAATATTAGTATTGAAATAACAACTGAAGATAAATTATTGAATCAATTAAATGAAGATGTTGCTGCATTATTATTCCAAAGTCCCAATTTCTTTGGTGATATAGAGGATATCTCAAAATTGGTGAAGTATGTTAGGGAAAAAGCTCCAAATTGTTTACTGGTTCAAGTAATGACTGATCCTACATGCCTAGGAGTTATTAAACCTCCGGGTTTAACAGATATTGATATCTTTGTAGCTGAAGGACAGTCTTTTGGCATAAGTCCATCATTCGGAGGACCTGGATTAGGGATTTTTACTGCTAAAAAGAAATATCTAAGAAAAATGCCAGGTAGGTTGGTTGGAAAAACTAAGGAGATTAATGGAACACGCGAAGGATTTATTTTAACATTACAAGCGCGTGAGCAGCACATCCGACGCGAAAAAGCTAGTTCGAATATATGTACAAATCAAGCATTATGCTCGTTAGCAGCATTAGTTTATCTATTAGCAATGGGAAGAACTGGATTAAAAGGGATTGCGACCCAAAATTTTCAAAAAGCTCATTACCTCAAATCTAAAATTGAAAAAATTCCTGGTTACAAAATCTTAAACACCAAACCAACATATAACGAGTTTTTAGTTAATTGTTCTAGTATTGATTCTCTTATTTATCAATGTAAGCAGCGGAACTTACTTCCGCCCCTTAAAATATCGAAATACTACCCTCAAATGAAAAATACTGCTTTGGTGTGTATAACAGAAATGAATTCAAAAGATTCAATTGAAACATTTATTCAAGCTGCTCAAGCAGCATTAAACAATAAAGCGGAGGGGTAAAAGTTATGAAATCAAATATAACTCTAATCTTTGAAAAGGGAATAGATGAAGAACTACAAAATTATATACCTGAAATAGACATAGAAGTCGCAGATCTTAAAGAAATTATTCCTCAGGCTCTATTAAGAAATGATATACCCATTCCAAATGTTCCAGAAATTGAAATTGTTCGTCATTTTGTGAAATTAAGTCATAAAAATTATGGTGTTGATACAGGAATTTATCCACTAGGTTCATGTACGATGAAATATAACCCTAAAATTGGTGAATCTGTTGAAAGATTACCAGGATTCAGTCAAATTCATCCACTACAAGAGGAAAATCAAGGTTCGATCGAACTCTTATATAATATCTCAAAATTCTTAGGAGAAATAACTGGTATGGATTGGTTTACACTTCAGCCGGCGGCGGGAGCGCATGGAGAATTAGCAGGATTATTAATTATGAAAAAATATTTTGAACATAAGGGAATAAAAAAAGAAAAAATTGTTGTACCAGATTCCGCTCATGGAACTAATCCTGCATCGGCAAAAATGGCAGGCTTCTCAATTATAGAGTTAAAATCAAATGAACAAGGAGAAGTGCCACTTGACCATTTAGAATATGCAATGCAGGGAGGTGATGTAGCGGGAATAATGCTAACAAATCCTAATACTTTAGGAATCTTTGATCGACATATTAAGGAAATTACACAAATTGTGCATAATAATGGTGGATTATGTTATTACGATGGAGCAAATTTAAATCCGATGTTAGGTATATGTAGGCCTAGAGATATGGGATTTGATATTGTCCATCTTAATCTACATAAAACTTTTGCTACACCACACGGAGGAGGTGGTCCAGGTTCAGGACCTATAGGTGTAATAAATGACCTTAGTCCTTTTCTTCCTGAACCATGCATTATTTCAACTGAAAATGGATTAGTATGTAAAGAGTCTACTGATAAATCTATTGGTAGAATTAAATCTTTTTGGGGTAATTTTGGAGTTATTGTTAGAGCTTATGCTTATATTTTAGCTTTAGGTGCCGAAGGATTACTTCGGGTAGGTAAGATTGCCGTATTAAATGCTAACTATTTACGAATTCTTTTACAACAAAAATATAAACTTCCCTACAATCGAATCTGTCAGCATGAATTTGTAATTTCTGACAAAAATATGCCTAATAACATAACAACTGAAGATATTGCTAAAAGAATTCTTGATTATGGGATATACGCCCCAACTATTTATTTTCCTCTGATAATACAAGGAGCTTTAATGATAGAGCCTACTGAAACTGAATCAAAGGAATCTTTGGATTATTTTGTTGAAATAATGAATAAAATCTATGAAGAAGCTAAGGAAAATCCCGAGCTTTTAAAAAGTGCACCTCACAATTTACCTGTTAAACGTTTAGATGCTGTTCTAGCTGCAAGAAAGCCTGTATTACACGATTAATATCGGTATTTGAATAAATTTTTATACTCTTTGGCAATATAAAATTTAAAATAAACAAATTTAGTAAGATCTAGTTAATTACAATTTTGGTGTACAAAAATAAATTACTTATCTTTTTTTCCGTATGATAAATTTAGAAAAGATCAAGAAAACATTATCAAGCAAATCGAAATAGATTCTAAATTAAAAAAAAATATATTATTAGCAGCACCTAATGGAACTGGAAAAACAATAATTGCGTTAAGTGGACTTCTCCCATTAGTATACGAGAAAAACTTAAAGATCATTTATATGTGTAGAACACATTCTCAAAATCGAAGAATTATTAAGGAATTAATTAAAATATCCCAAAAAATAACCGAAGATAACCTTTCTGTAAAATTAAATGGTCTTTCAATTAGAGGAAGAAACGAGATGTGCTTAAATGAAACACTGTTAACACTAAAATTAAATCCAAAAGAGTCAATGTCAGTCTGTAGAGACTTAAGGCAAAACAGAAATTGTGCCTATTTCTTAAATTTATTAAAAAAAAAAGGAGAAGTGGAAAATCCAGTATTGATAGCACCAGAACTATTCAATAAACCTATTGATGCTGAAGAACTAATAAATTTTTGTAAGGATAAAAGATTATGTCCTTATTTTTTATGCAAATTTCTCTTAAAAGATATGAAAGTTATTATCTGTAATTATCAGTGGCTTTTCAATCCGTATATTCGAGATTTATTTTTACAATTTATTGATCAAGAACTTAAAAATTGCATTTTAGTTCTCGATGAATGTCATAATATAATTGATATAGCAACAGAGGTAAATTCAGACAGATTAACGCCCTATTCACTGAAGCTATGTTTAAAAGATCTTGAAATGTACAGGTCACCCATTATTATGCAAGATTTTGTTAAAATCTTGTTGGATCACTTGAATGAAAAAAAACTTGATCTAAAACTCGGGGAACAAGAAGTTGATCCAAATAAATATCTAAAATATATATTTGAAAAGTTAAAATTCAGAGATTTGAATGGATTTAAAAATTTAATTCAAGAAATTCAAGAATTTAGTATTTCAATTCATGAAGTGAAGTTAGCTAATGGTAAACTTTCAAGGGATTTTTTAGGGTCTATAGCTGAATTTTGGTTAAAATGGTTAAAAGCCTTTAATTTAGATAAGTATTTCTTTTGCTTTAATCTTAAGGAAATTAAAGGAAAAAGATCTATTTCACTAGAGATAGTAGCTTTAGATCCAAGAGAAATTGTAATCCCAATTCTAAAATCCGCTTATACATCCTTAAGCCTTTCTGGGACAGTAAACCCTTATGTTTATAATAATTTAATGGGGTTGAACGAGAGCGGTAAGAGCTATAAAGGAATTATAACAGATTCTCCATTCCCAAAGAAAAATATAAAAGCAGTAATAATTGAAGGGGTGGATACAAAAAGGGTTAATAGAACACCAGCAATGTTTAACAAAATGATAGATAAAATCAATGAGGTATTGGCTTGTACACCAGCAAATATTGGCATATTTTGTGCTTCTTACCAAATCCTTAAAGGACTTCTTTCAAATGGGATAAAGAATATCATAGAAAAGAACAGTAAAAATCTTTTTATTGAGAAATCTGGATTATCCGCTTCAGAGAACAATGCAATGGTTGACGATTTTAAAGCACAAGCATCTAATGGTGGGGCGGTATTACTTGGAGTATGTGGAGGGAGGAACTCAGAAGGAGAAGATTATCCGGGAGATTATATGAATTCTGTAATCATAGCAGGATTCCCTTACCATTTACCTACTCCAAGAGTTGATGCAAAAATTAAGTATTATGATAAAGTTTTTAAAAATCAAGGGTGGAATTTTGCGTATTTATATCCTGCTATTCAAAGAGCTAATCAAGCTTCTGGACGCCCTATAAGAAAGATTTCTGACAAAGGAGCAATAATATTTATGGATAGCCGTTTTAAAGCGAAATATAAATGGATTTCTAGCTGGATTAGAGAAGAACTAGAACTTATTCCTGATAAACCTAACGCTGTAATTCAAAACCTAAATCCCTTTTGGGATACTAAATAAAATTACTTTTTCTTAAAACTCTCTAATAGTCGCTTTTTTGGTTTAAATTTTATTAATATGCTCACTACTGCAAGTAGTGGAAAGACTATCATGAAATACATAGCAATATAATATGGATTATCATGAGAACTAAATATCATCAATAAAAGACTGAAAACTAACCCGCCCAAAAAACCTCCTGAGAAAGTGCTAGTATTAGCATAACCAAGATATTTTCCCTTATTCATAAGAGTTGAATTCTGAGCAATATGGATAACACTTGCTGACCATAACATTGAATAACTGAATGCCACAAAAATTTGAGCTATTAAAAAACCAAAAAAATCATCTGCGAAAATATATCCGAGAGTTGCAATAGCACTAAATAGATAACCGAGCATTAAGATGGTCTTATCATTTTTTTCTGTAATTATATGACCTATTAAAAGCATTAAAGCTATTTGAATTAAGAAGTTTAGCCCGATTAAAAATCCAACCTCTGTGTTACTGGATATATGATATCCCATGATCAATGATAGAACAACCATGATTGGTTTTAAACCGAAGCTTCTAAAAAATAAACCGTAGTAAATTGAGTGTGAAATTATCTTTTCTTCCTTAAATTCGTTAGATTCCTCATTAGAATTATTCTGATAATGATTTAATATTACTGTTCTGTTCTCCTTTATAAAAACAACAAAAACAAAGTTTATTAATGAAATGATTGATAAAAATAAGAATATATTCTCAATACTATAAATATCAATAAAAATTCCTCCTGATTGACTACCTAAAAACCAACCTCCTGTACTTAGGGCGTTATAAATTGATATATATCTTTGGTTATTTCGAACCAATTCACTATATAACGTAAATATAATTCTGTAACTTGCTCCAAAAAATCCATAAATAAATGACAATAAAATAACTAGAAATAAATTCTTAGTAAATATTAACATAAATAAAGAAACACTAACTCCAACGGCTCCTAATATAATAAATAAGAGCCGATTTTGAATTTTATCTGAATATTTCCCCAGAATCGATGGAAAAATGAATAATGTTAACGGAAAGATTGTCATTATTAGTTGTATTATAGGTTTTTCTGTTCCAAAGTATTCTAAATACTTTGGCATATAGGTAACCATTCCTATACTAGCTGTACTTAAAACTAAAATAGAAAATAAGATAAGAATAACTGATCGTTTCGAAAGAATCAAGGTTTTTACTCATAAGCTTTTAATGTGTGTTTTTCTTTTATTTTACTGTACAAGCTAATTAGTTTTTTCGAAACTATACTCCATCGAAAATTATTTTCTACTCTTTTATAGCAATTCTCTTTAATTTTATAATAAAAATCTGGATCTAATAGGACTAAAGATTTAAGAATTTCATCAGGTATTTGATTAACCATATTAAATGTTTCTTGTTCATAAATTGAGTCTTTATTTTTTGCTCTCTTGGAGATCTCTGCTAATAGAAAAAGAGAAATTAAAGCGTTAGCAAATTGAGAAGGATTATCTTTTTCAATTAAAATACCAGTGCCTATTTCAGAGAAGTTTCTAATATCTATAATGGTCTCTTGAAATCCTCCAACACGTGTTGCGATAATGGGAAGCTTTAATGACATTGCCTCTAAAGCAATGATACCAAAAGGTTCCCATCTTGATAATGCACAATATACATCTGCAGAAATATGTGCTAAATGAAAAATATCTTTCGCTACTCCAAAAATTATACGGAGATTATCTGGGAACTTTTTAACAGTTTGAGAATAAGATTTAATTTCTCCTAAACTGTAATCAGTAGGTAGTATTAGAAATAGAAATTTTGCGTTTGGTATAACCTTGATTACTTCAGGGATTGCTTCAAAAATGGTTTCAAAACCTTTCTGCTGTGATATTCTTCCTGTAGTAATTACTAAAGGCCCTGAATCTTCAAATGCTTTTACATTTCCATTCTTAATGAATTGATTACCGTTTGAGATCTCATTTATTACATTAAGTATTTTTTCAGAACGAATAAGAGGGCTTTTGTCTAAATGAGCAATTTTGTGAGTCAGGAGGTATTTCTTCATATCTGATAAAGTTAATTTCTTCTCAATTGCATAATCTAAAAACATCCGTATTTCTTCTCCATGTTTATCTATGACTTGCTGATAAATCTCATTGTAATCCCAATCGCATCCATCCCAAATAAAATCAGATTTAAACATAATTAAGTCATTTCCGCAATTCGGTATTATGTCTGATATAAGATATGATTGACTAACAGTTGTAACCATATCACATACAACCGCACCGATCTTTTCCACAGTCGGAAGTTGACCCACTTCATTAAGTGGATTATATTTTTTACATAAATCAAAAATCTCATTTAAAGTTAGTAAGATATGACCATTTTTTAAAAGGATCCTAATCGGGGTTTGATCTATGCCACATCCAGTATAAAATTCAAACTCATACCTAGGTTGCGTTAATAAGTGGATAGTAATTATTGAATAGACATCTAAGCCATTTTTAATCAAATTTTGTTTTATAGCAATAAATGGAATTACAACATGATAATCATGTAGATGTATTATATTTGGCAAGTTTTCTCTTTGATTATCAATAAGATAATCTAGATAACATTGCATTCCAATGCTAAATAAAGAAACCTTCCCACTAAGAGTATCAGGATTGTATACTGCAGGATCATCCAAAAATCTATTTGTAAATGAATTTTCTCCAGTTAATAAAATGATATTTACATTATCGATTTTAGATTTATGAAATGAAATACTATAGTTACTTTCAAGCTCATTCAATCCAAAAATTGAGGGATTAATCTGACCAACACATTTGAAAGGTAATTTTTTCCATTCATAATTTTTTTTAAGGTTATTTAGTTGACCGTGAGATGGAATAAAAACAGTAAGTTCAAATTTATCAGCAATATGTTTTGCTTGGTTAGCGGGTACTTCTCCCAAACCCCCTACTTTAACAATTCCAGCATATTCGAATGTAAATATCCAAACTCTATCTTTTTTCTCACTCACGATGCTTCGAACCTTTTTTAAGCGCCGTTAAAAGCAAAAAATCAATTTAACATTCATGTTGATTTAATTTAAGTCTTTAAAAAAAGAATTTTATTAAAACTTAATTAAAATTTGATTTGTTTGATTCGAATACGACAAAAAGTAAATATTTTGAGGAATATAATAAAAACTAAAGAAACAATTTTATATTAATTCAATAAAAAGGTAAATTATAAGAAATAGTAATGGTGATATGAAAAATGGTCAATATTGAAGTGATTGATACTGGTACTCCTAAAGCTGGACCCTATAATCTTGGTATAAAAGCAGGAAATCTTGTTTTTATATCAGGTCAGGTTGGTGATCAAGGAGCTAAAGGTATAAAAGAACAAACCTTAACAGCTTTTGAAAAAATTAAAAAAATATTAGAAACGGTGGGTGCAAGCGTTTCAAATATAGTTAAAACAACAGTTTATTTAAAAAATATGTCAAATTTCAAGGAAATGAATGACGCCTATAAAGATTTCTTTTTGCAGAATGATGTTAAAGAAAAATTCCCCGCAAGAACAACTATTGAAGCTACTTGTCCTCTTCCAAATGGTTTAATTGAAATTGATGCTATAGCGGTTCTTTAGTAAAAATAATAATACGAATTTATTTAATTTTCCGTGAGCATAATGAAAAGCAAGTATATAATTATTGATTCAAAGGATAACTGTGCTACTGCTTTAGAAGACATACCTCAAGATGTAAAAATAAATCTCAAAGACAGATTTATTAAAATCCATCAAAAAATTCCATTAGGTCACAAATTTGCTATTAACCATATTGAAAAAGGGGATCATATTGTGAAATATGGTGAAATTATAGGAATTGCAACTGAGGTTATAAACGATGGTGAGTGGATTCATACTCATAATATTAAAAGTACTTATTTAGAGGTGAAAACGGATGGATGAAGGATTTTTAGGATATCCCCGTTCTAATGGTACAGTTGGTATTCGTAATAAAATAATGGTTGTATCTTCAGTGGTTTGCGCGAATACCGTAGTTCGAAGAGTTGCTGAAAAAATAAATAATGCCATAGCAATTACACATCCTTTCGGATGTGGTCAATGGGGAATAAGTTATTCGAATACATTTAATATTTTGGCAGGTCTTGCAAGTAATCCAAATGTTTATGGTGCTCTTGTCATTGGATTAGGATGTGAAAGTCTTTTTAGCAATCTTTTAGCTGATAAAATAAAAGAATCAAAAAAACCAGTGGATTCTTTTAATATACAAGACATTAAAGGAGGTACTATCGGTGCAATTGAAAAAGGTGTAAGTATTTGTAAAAGATTTGATAAAGAAGCCACGGAGATAAAACGAGAATTCTTTGATTTTTCGCACATTACTTTAGGTTTAGAGTGCGGTGGGAGCGATTCTACTTCGGGTATTGCAGCAAATCCATCACTTGGAATTGTATCTGATAAGGTAGTAAGCTTAGGAGGAACCAGTATTCTTCCAGAAATGGCAGAATGGGCTGGAGCAGAACATTTGTTAAGTAAAAGGGCAATAAATGAAGAAGTTGCTAAAGAAATTATGAGCCTTTTTAAAGGAAGAAAATTTGAAAACCGTTCTCCTGGAAATGTAGAGGGTGGATTAAGTACACCTGAAGAAAAATCACTGGGGAATATTGCTAAAGGTGGAAATGCTACCATACAAGGTGTTATTCAATATGCAGAAAAACCTAAAGGAAAAGGATTATGGTTGATGGTAGAACCCGGATTAGACGTTGTGTCCATGACTGCTCTTGCTGCAGCGGGAGCTAACATAATTGTTTTTACAACTGGTCGGGGAACCCCATTTGGAAGCCCAGTAGCTCCAGTAATTAAAATCTGTGGAAACCCGAAAACATGCGATTATATGGCAAACAACATCGATATAGATGCAAGTCAAATTATAACCAATGGCAAATCAATAGAAAACATTTCAGATTTGTTATGGAAAAAGCTAGTTGATGTTTGTAATGGAGAAAAAACCCGTGCTGAAAAATTAGGGTTCGAAGAAGATATTGGCATTTGGCGAGCGTAGTGTAGATCTCATTTTTAATGACTAATCCAAGGTTTTTAAAAAAACAATTTGATTTCTTCTTATTTATTCTAATTTTAAATATTTATAAGGTAATTTTAATGATCAAATAAAAGAAATGTAAAAACTAAAGAAAATAGTTAAATATTATGTGTGACACATATGTAGCTCTTAGCACTGCTACTTTAGACAAAAGTGTTATTTTCGGTAAAAATTCAGACAGAAAGATTTCTGAAGCTCAAATAATAACATTTTCTCCTCATAAAAAATATTCTAAAGAGCAAGATCTTAAATGTACTCATATTTCTATACCACAGGTTTCACAGACTAATGCTGTCATTCTCTCTAAACCTTTTTGGATATGGGGGGCAGAAATGGGTGCTAATGAGTATGGTGTTGTAATTGGGAATGAATCAATAACAACAAAGGAACCATTAAAAGGAGAAGGATTAATAGGGATGGATCTTCTAAGATTAGGACTTGAACGAGGAAAAACCGCAAAAGGGTCATTAAATTTAATTATAGAATTAATTGAGAGGTTCGGCCAAGGAGGAGCTCACTATCAAGATGGTGCTAATTATCATAATTCATTTATAATTACCGATTCTAATGAAGCCTATATATTAGAAGTAGCAGGGGATTGGTGGATTGTTGAGAACGTAAAAGACTTTAGATCTATATCCAATGATATTTCTATAAGAGGACAAGGTGATTTAAGAAGAGATGGTATTATCCAACACGCGATAGAGAAAGGGTATTGCAAAGATGATCAGGATTTTGATTTTGCTTCTACATTCTCATCAATAAGGCCTTTCCCTAATTACATTAAATGTTCCAATCAACAATTACAAGAAAACAAGGGAAAAATTACTCCCTCTTTAATGATGAGTTTCCTTAGAGAACATGAAGGAAATATATGTAGGCATCAAAGGAAGGATCTAACTGTAAGTTCTCAGATATCCTATATCCAAAAGGGGAAAAAAAATTCTATTCATTGGTTTACTGGAAGCAGTCTAACATGTTTAAGCATATTTAAACCTTACATATTTCCAATTGAGGGTCAGAAAGTACTTGAATCAAAATCGTATTCTGAAGTCAACCCTGACTGGTTTTGGAAAAAACAATTAGATTATATTAAACCTTTTATTTCAAAGCCTAGTAAAGAGAATCCTGAAAGAGAATCTTATCGTAAAAGGCTTAGAGACGTTGAGAATGATTTAATTATGACGGTTAATGAAATAATTTCTAAAGAGAATGATTTATCAGAAGAAGAAATAATTAATGAGATTAAATATCTTAATCAAAAAGCATGGGAAAGGTCTGAAAAGTTGATTAAGTAATGTGTGATACATTTGTTGTGCTTGGGAATGCTAGTAAAGATGGAAATGTTATCTTTGGCAAGAATTCAGACCGTCCTTTTGATGAAGTCCAATTAATCGTTTATGTCCCTCAAAAAAAACATGAAAAAGGGGACATTTTAAAATGTACATATGTCGAAATCCCCCAAGTTAATGAAACCTATGCCGTCCTTTTAAGCCAACCATGGTGGATGTGGGGCGCAGAAATGGGTGCAAATGAGTATGGTGTTGTAATAGGGAATGAAGCGGTACATACTCTGGAACCAATAAGAAGTATTGGATTGTTAGGGATGGATTTATTAAGGCTAGGTCTTGAACGAGGAAAAACAGCAAGAGAAGCGTTGGATGTGATTATCGATTTGTTAGAAACATATGGTCAGGGTGGAGGTTGCGCTTACAATGATCCAAGTTGGATGTATCATAATTCATTTATAATTGCGGATCCTAATGAGGCTTATGTATTAGAAACTGCTGACGAGTGGTGGATTGTTGAAAAAATAAAAAATGTAAGATCTATATCCAATAGTATCTCTATTAGAGATAAAGGAGATATGCGAAGAGAAGGAATTATTGACCATGCCATAAAGAAAAGTTATTGTAGAGATGAGAATGATTTTGATTTTGCTACAACATTTTCTGGATCTCTAATATCTTCGATGCCTTCACCTTATTCTAGGGAAGGAAAGGCTACTCTATTATTGAAAGAAAATAAAAATAAAATTTCTCCAAAACTGATGATGGACTTTCTAAGAGAGCATCAAGCAGGAATTTGTATGCATGGAGGTTTTGAATCAACAGGCTCACAAGTATCACATTTAAGGAAAAAAAAGAAATCAATACACTGGTTTACAGGTACCACACTTCCTTGTGTTAGCATTTATAAGCCTTATGTGTTTCCTATCGAAGGTCAAAAATATTATAATTCAGGACCATATCCCACGATTAATTCTGATTGGTTTTGGTGTAAACATACTAGTACTAAACCTATAAACAGAAGGTTGGATCTTAGGAATATTGAGAATTCTCTTATTTTAAGAATAAACCAATTAATAAGTCAAGAAAACAAAATTTCTGAAAAGGATTTTATAGAAAAAATTAAAATGCTGAATATGGAAGCTTGGAACAAATCTTATGAGCTATTAAATTAATACCTAATTTGGATAGAATTCTATTTTAATCATTTTTACTACTCCTTGAAAAGATCCATTTTCTTTCATTAATAAAACTTAATAGTTTAAGAGTATTTTGTCCATTAATATAGTTGAATAAAATCTCTATTTGAGTTACTACTTATGTCATTGAGTAAATTAGATTTTTTAGGTATGGAAGGAGTTATCTCAAATTATAAGCGAGGTCGCCATACTGTCCACCAGAAACATTGTATATTAGTTTTTTCAAAAATTCAGAGTAGAAAAGATGCAAATAAACTTATCGGTAGAACCGTTGTTTGGAAAAGTTCATCTGGTAAGGAATTAAAGGGTGTAATTACACGTGCTCATGGTAATAGTGGTGCTGTAAGAGCCCATTTTAAGAAAGCAGGAGTTCCAGGTCAAGCTCTTGGAACAAAAATAAAAATAATTAAGTAATGGTTTTAGTAATAAACTTTCTTTCTTCTCTATTATACCTGGATATTACATGATACCAGAATAATATAATTATTTTTTATGTTTTGATATTTCTTATTATTCTGATAAAGTGATTTGTAAAGATTTTTGAATTTATTTGGTTGGGTTAAAAATTTAAACATGTCAGATCAAGTTTGCCGATTTTGTCAAAGATATGTGCAGTTGACTTATTATTGTGAAGAATGTAGTGCTAATTGTTGTTCTGACTGTTTACACGAAAAGAAAGTTGATTTTTATACATGCCAAGAGTGTAATTCGAAAAATATCGAGATTTCTGATTCTGAGAAAAAAAACACATGTAGAGATTGTGGTAATGAAAATATAATAAAAGTAAATCAGCTTTTAAAATCATGTCCAAAATGTGGATCTCACAAAATTATTAATATATATGAGAAAAAAGAAGAATTAGAGAAAGAATTCTTAGAATTGATTAAAAATTCTCGTTTGTTTATTAATCCCTTAAGAGAGGCTCTTGATAAGTTATTTATTCTTCAACAAGAAATAAAAAAAGCAAGAGATCCCCCAATAAGATGCTATCATTTTCCTAAAATGGAATCTGATTTATTAGCTCTCTTTAAACTGTTTATATATGTGCAAAATACATTATTTGATAAAATTAATGCTCATTTTAATCAAATGGTATTATATAAAGAATATTTTTTTGATATTTACGTTCAACCAAATTCTAATATATCAATTATAGAAGGTATTTTTGATAATCTTCTAAGAAGCCATAATTCAATCAATGATTTTGTATTCAATAATGTTAAAACTTTTAAAGATAGCATAGCCTCTTTTGAAGTTAATTTAAAATTTATTGAAAAAATTAGTCTCTATTTTTCTACTTATAAGAAATTAATAAAATTGGCAGAAAAGGAAAAACCTGTTTATGCAATCTATGCTAAATTAGTCAACGGATTGAACACAGATGATAGATATAAGAAAGATAGAGGAATTTTATTTATCACTAATTTAGATTTATCTTTTATTCATGAGTATGGTGTGAGAAAAAAAAAGCAAGCATTAACCTTTAAAGCACCGGTTCAAGATTTAATAAGGATAAAAGAAAAAGGAAGATTCTTCAAAAAGCTATATATTGAATTTGAGTATGGGAAATATGAATTTACATTGCCCCCTAATGCTCTTTCTAGAGTTATAGAATATATTCTATTGGCAAGAACATTCGACGAATCCACTGTTTATGATATCAAATCAGCAACTAAACTTCAAAGAGTTGATATCGATTTAAATGAGTTAGTAAATTTCATTGAAGAAAGTATTAACTCATTTTTTAGCTTAAAATGCCAATACAACAAGAGTTCTCAAAAGATAAGCAGTTATAATCAAAATTTTCCTCAAAATTTTAATGCTCAACCTAACCAAATTCCAATTTTAATGCCTCAATCTCGAAATCAAGGATTTTCTTATCAGGATCATAATTTAGGACAATTTGGAATTAATCAACCATTAATACAAAATCCAAATAATCAATATTCGCCATACTATCCACCGCCACCAGTTCAATCTCCTCAAGGAGTAAATAACTATATAAACCCTATGTATCAATATCAAGGACCAAACCCTAACCAAAGTCAATTTTTTTCTCAAAACTTCATCAATCCAAATCGATTCCAAAATTATAATTCTCAAAAAATTAATCCCAACTATGAGGAATTTCTAGATGTTGAAGAGAGGGATGTTCTAACGAGAAATTTAGAACAAGCACAAAGTTTCAACCCACAATATCCAAATCAAATAAATCCCAACGTATTGAATGATAAATATCCATTCCAAGAATTTAACAATAATCATTTATCTGACTTGTTTAATTCAAATAATTCTTTAACACAGCAATCTTATAGACACAAAAGAAAATTGTTTAAATTAGATCGAGAAAAACATGAAAAAATGCTCGAATTAGAAAAAGATCGCTATAGCTTAAAAGCTACATTGAAAAAACTTGAAGCTAAATTTGATCAAGGTTCAATATCAGAAAGTGATTATTTTAGAACATTTAGAAATTTAAATAAAGAAATATATTTAATCGATAATAAAATTCAAAATCTACGACAGAGTTTAGAAGAATTAGAATCCATTAAACAAAACAGCAGAAATTTTGATAATAAAAGATTCTATACTTAGATCTTTATTAAAACATATTTTATGCAGATTCTGCATATTTTACATAATCTAAGTTTATATTCTTTTAAGCTTTATAGAAAATATGGTTTTTTCCACAGTGGTTGGAAGTTGGCCATTGAGCAATAATACGGAAAACATGGTAAGGATTTTTAATGATTTAATTCAAATTGGCATTGATTATCCCTGTTATCCTCAATTAATTTCTATGATTTCTCAGTTTTTATCCCCATTAGCAAAAGAAATTACCCAATTAGAAGAAATTAACCATAAATTTTATTTATCAGATGATTTCAAAATCCCGGAAAACCCGGTAGCCTTAGAATACGGTGAATTTATTAAAAGCTTTTTTAATGAACGACCACAGCTTTTAGAACAAATTAAAGGAACAAAAGCCTGTTTAACTGGTCCATTAACCTTAGCATCTGAAATTATATTGAAAGGTGAAGTTGCTAAGGGACTCAAACCCAGAGTCTTTACAGAACCTAGAGCAATTATGATAGATTGGATCGTGGAAAAATTTGCAGAAATCATGAAACAATTAGGAAAAGCGTATAGTAATATGGGTATAGACATAATTTCTATGGATGAACCTCTTTTAGGGATTTTAATAGGAAGAAAAGTGCTATTTCACTCTGAAGATTTCATTTTAGAAATTCTAAATAAATCTATCTCAGAAATAAAATCTTTGTCATCTATTCATGTGTGTGGCAGAATTAGCCCTAAATGCCGTGATATACTCCTTCAAACTGAGGTGAACATATTAGATCATGAGTTTAGAACTAATGAGGAAAACTTTGATCTTTTTCATAAAGAACATTTTACAAATACCGATAAACTTTTAGCTTTAGGTACAGTTAAATCTAAGTTTTTACCCGTAGAAGGATATAAAATCAATGATTATGTTGAAGGAATAGACTCTCTTGAAGCCTATATTAGAAAAGCAATTAATAAATACGGTAAGGAAAATTTAATCATCAAACCCGACTGTGGCTTCAATGCAATTAAAAATATGTTCGAAGATGAGAATTTCGCATATGAAATTTCCCTCAGAAAAGTAAGAAACATGGTTCAAGCGTTAAAGAGAATCAAATAATGATAAATTTACCTGGAAAGTGTAAAAAATTTAAGAAAAAGTATTAGCTTTGTAGTTCCTTCTTTAATTTTTCTATTTCTTTATTTAGTTTTTCTTTTGATTTAACTTCGTCAAGTTCTTCAATTTCATATTCAGGAATATACTGTAAATCATCTGAAGGTGTTTCAGGCATTGTTCCTCCTTGATCAAGAAGCATCTCGGTTTCAAGTTGATTTAATTCCTCTGTAACATCAATTGCAAGATCAATTTCAGGGTCTCCTGCTAAGATATCTGCGGCTTCTTCAATTTCTGCAACATAAGCTTCAGAATCTTCTGCAATTTCTGCAACCTTTGCAGGTGAAGCTTTTGTAGCGATATATTCTAATTCATCGCGTATCCCACTAAAAATATCACCTGTAGCTGAGATTAATTGTCCTTCTTCGATTGCTTGAATCTGCCGTTCTATTTTCCCTCTAATATTACTTGTTCTATCAACTTTAGTATTATAAGACTTGTATTGAATAAGATAATTCTTCGCGCGATCTTTTTCACCACGTTTCAATGCTATCTTCGCATTTTTACGACTTATCTCAGCTCGTTTGCTATAATTCCTATTAATTAAATTTAATCGATGGATATGGCTCTTAGCCTTTGATAATAAGTCATCTTTCTCTTTACCTTTCCGAGGAAATAGCTTTTTTTTTAATCCCACTGACTATTCAACTCTTTTTTTTATGAATTATATGATTTTACTAACTTAAAAATTTAATATTATTCAATATAATATAATAAATTAATTCTCAACAAAAAAGTTTTCATAGACCGAATTTTGATTTATTATGAAAAAAATAATCCTCAATTTTGAGAGTAAGCAAAAAAATTTTAAAGAATTAGTTCAAGAAGCATTTAATAAGGACATCTTAAATTATTTAGTATCGAATAATACTTATTCTGAGTTTAAAAAAATAGAACGTATTAATCTCTTTACAAAAGATCTGGATATTCCAGTGAATTATTTTATAACTGATAATAAAGAGAAACTAAAAGAATTACTAACTAATAATAAATTCTCAGAAGGAATAATTGGATTTTATAAAGAATTAAAATCGAAGGATGATGAGAAAGCGATTATAGAACTTTCTAAAAGTAAACAAGTCGATTTTATTATTGTATCGGCTGAAGACTGGAAAATTATCCCTTTTGAAAACCTTATAGCCGAAATGCATAAAACCGATACTGATTTAATTGCTTCAGTAGATACAGTTGATGAAGCTGAATTAATGTTAAAAACATTAGAAATTGGAGTAGATGGAATACTTTTGACGCCAAGAAGTATCAATGATATTATTCAATTAAAAAAGCTTATACATGTCACTTTTCAGATTGAACTTTTAAAAGCAAAAGTAGTTAATATTGAGAGTATACCTGAAGCTGAAAGAGTTTGTGTCGATACAACATCTCTTCTACAAGTAGGAGAAGGACTTCTCGTAGGCTCAACAGCTACAGGTTTTTGTTTAATTCATTCGGAAACATTTGAAACACAATTTGTGGCATCCAGACCATTTAGAGTCAACGCGGGGGATGTATCTGCTTATGTTTTAGTACCTGCTGATGATCCAGAAAAAAAATATCGAACCAAATATCTGAGTGAATTGAAAGGTGGAGATAAAGTTTTAGCAATTACAGAAAAAGGTGAGGTTAGAATTGTATCAATTGGAAGAGTTAAAATTGAAACAAGGCCAATGTTGAGGTTTGAATTGGAAGCTTCAATAGGAGATAAAAAAATTCCTATAAGTTGTATTTGCCAAAACGCTGAAACAATTCGTTTAGTAGGTGTTGACGGTAAAGCTAAATCTGTTGTTGATATTAAGATTGGAGATGAGGTCTTAGTTCATATAGGTCCTGGTGCAACTCATTTCGGCACACCTATAAAAGAAACCATAATTGAAAAATAAGATAGAAAAAGAATTTATAAATTTTAGACATTCGAGTTTTTAAATAATGGAATTATTTCCTCACTAATTATTCTTGAAGCATCCCAGTAAGTAAATGGAGCATTTTTACTCGAAGCTCCATTAGTAGATGAAAATATGAAATGATTTGCACCTGCTTCTATATACTTACGAATTCTTTTAATAATTTCTTCTTTTGTTCCAATCATCGTGCCATCGCGTATTAAATCATCTGGAATATCTTTTACTATAGGTTCTAATTTTCTAAGATCAAATTTCAAAACATCATCTCTATCAATCTTTAGAATATTCAACTCTTCGCTTTTGTAGCCGGTAGCATCTATATAAAGTTGTTCGTATTCCTCTTTCCAATATCCTAATTCTTTTATTCGACGAGGACTTGTAATTAATTCAAATTTGCTTCCTTGTATTCTTTGATTGATCTTATTTGTATCATCGTTAATAAAGGTAAATTGAAATACCCCAAATGAAAATTTGTCCAAATCCCTTCCCTTTTCATTCATTGCTTTAACAATTTGTTGTTTTTTAGCTTTATAGGACTTGGAATCAATTCCAACAGGCATCCATCCATCAGCTATTTCACCAGTCAGCTTTAAAGTTTTTGGAGAGTTGGCTCCTATCCATATAGGAATTTTTGATACGGGTTTTGGGAGTAAAACTGCATTTTCCGCATTATAGTGCTGACCCTTGAACGAAACATTTCTTCCTTCATCCCAGAATGACTTCATCATATTTATAGACTCTCTCATTTTAGAGAGTGCATGACTAGACGGAATGCCATAAGCTTTTAAATTCATCGCCTCACCAGCACCAAACCCTAAAATAAAATTACCTTCTGTAAGGTGATTAATAGAAGTACATAACTGCGCAAGAACTGCCGGATGTATTCTATGAGGATCTGTAACAGCTGTCCCAAAAGATTTTCCCTTAACTAATTCTGCCATTGCACCAAACAGTGACCAAGGACTTAAATAATCATCAACTAACGTACCTCCCATACCAGATAGGTGATCAGGAAGCCAAAGCGAATCCCAATTTTCCTTACTCGCTGCTATAACTTTTTTTCGAAAGAAGTCATAAGAATGAAGATAATATATTTGATGACCAAATTTTATTTCACTCAAATTTATCACTCAAAAACCATTTAGATAATGTTAACAAATAGTACATAGTTTTA
>Ga0114930_10001650_pt1 | contig 20922 bp, 20 predicted proteins | sample AnhtaG_FD_87300 | JGI IMG/M metagenome (GOLD analysis project Ga0114930, IMG submission 87300) | Deep subsurface microbial communities from Anholt, Denmark to uncover new lineages of life (NeLLi) - Anholt_01485 metaG | ecosystem: Environmental > Aquatic > Marine > Oceanic > Sediment | place... | reverse complement strand
GATATAGTTATTAAAGAGTTCCGTTCCAGAGGGGTGAACTGGCTGAAGAGCTGTTTTCTTCCCGGGAAGGCTTTTAAAGCCTGGAATGGCGGGATGGCCTTGGTAAAAAGAGGAATAGAGACACCTCCTCCTGTAGCTTACATGGAGAAAAGAAAAGGATTAGCCTTGGAGCAGAGCTTTTTTCTGGCTGAAAAAATAAGCGGAGTTGAAGAGATCCGTTCCCTCCTCCTTGATTTTCCTCCATTAAAGATTCGTGAACTCCTGTTTTCCCTTAGCAAACATCTTTTTCTCTGCCATAAAAAGGGAATTCTCCATCGTGACCTTTCTGATGGAAATATCCTGGTCAGGGAAGAGAAGTTGGGAGAATTCAGGTTTTATCTCATCGATACCAACCGTATCAGGGTAAAAAGCAGGGTAACCCTATTAAGAAGGATTAAAAATCTAATTCGTCTGGGAGTTCCCCCTGAGCTTCAGCGATTTTTCCTGGAAGAATATCTTGGAAAGACTGTCCTGACGGAATTCCTGTGGTTCTGGTATAAGACAAATAAAATGGTATACTCGAATTATGTAGAGCTTAAAAAAAAGCTCAGATTGAGGAAATTAGCCCGGAAGCTGAAGATTCAGTAAAATGAGTTTTGAATTCCGCTGGAACGCCTATGCTGACCAGCCCCATAATGTCGCCATTAGAAAAGAAAGGTTACGCCATCATTTTAAACATGCTGGAACCTATGTGGGTCTTCTGATATCGAACACACGGAAGCTAATCCCTATTTTACTCCGTTACAGGCAGTACCGGAAAAAGATGTATCAAGAGCAGGTTGAGATAAAAAGTCCTTTTGCTCTCTCTGTATCTCCTGCTGGGGAGAGAAATGAGGAGGTTCTTGAACTTCTAAAAGAGATTGGAATTCGCAGGAGCCTTATGAGGATTCCCTCCTGGGAAAAAGATAAGCTCAGTATCTATGAAGAATTTTCCAGGCTTTTACACAATAATAATATCGAACATACCGCTGCTTTGCTTCAGCGGAGGGATGATGTATTTGACCCATCAGGATGGTTGTATTTTTTGGAGGAGGTTTTTTCCCGTTTAAAGAAGACCGCGTCGTTTTTTGAGATTGGACATGCTTGGAACAGGACAAAGTGGGGAGTGTGGGATTATAAGGAATATCTGAAGCTTGCTCTTCCAGCCGTATCCCTGGCTGAAAAATACGGAGTCAAACTTGTAGGGCCGGCTGTGATTGATTTTGAGTTTCATCTATACCCGCCTGTAATGGGTGTTATCCCATTTGAAAAAATAAGTTCTCTTCTTTATGTCGATAGGATGGGGGCGCCGGAGAACGCCCAGTTTGGCTGGGATACTTCTCGGAAAGTTGCACTGCTTAAGGCAGTAATTGATAGCTGCAGCCGCCAGGAGCGAGAGTTATGGATAACAGAGGTAAATTGGCCCTTAAAAGGAGCGGGGAAATATTCTCCTGCCTCGGGCAAGCCAAATGTCTCTGAGGAAGAGCAGGCAAACTATCTTGTTCGTTATTATATCATTTGTCTGGCAAGCGGTTTTATAGATAGGATTTACTGGTGGCAGCTTGTTGCTCCAGGTTATGGACTAGTTGACAGCCGTGAGAAGAAATGGAGGAAGAGGCCTGGCTTTTATGCGAAAAAAACTATGGTTTCACTCCTTGAAGGGAGTATTTTTACAGGAAAAATTCTGCATCCTCAGGCTATGATATTTTTGTTTCATAAGGGAGAGGAAAGATTTGCTGTTTGCTGGACTAATCAAAAAATGGGGACGGTTCTATTTTTTAAATATGGCCAGGAAGGAAAAGATAATACTGCAACTAACAAAACCGTCCCAATAGCTGATAATTTTTTTTCAAGTCGCATTATTCGGGTGATGAACAGGGATGGAGAAGAGATTCCTTTCCAGCATGATCGGATAGAAATAAACGGAAGCCCCAAATATATTTTTCTGGAATAAGTTTTTTATGAGCTCGTTACTAATTGTGGGTTTGATAAATCAAACCCCTACAGAAAAAGTGAGATTGCCGCACTACGTTCGCAATGACAACAGAGAAATTGCCTTCCCCCTTTTAGATAAAAAATCTAATTATTTTATTATAAAAACTAGTGGGTTTGATGAATCAAACCCCTACAAAACAAGGACTGCTATTATTTTAGTAGCAATGTCAAATGTTGAGACGCGACCCCTTTAAAATGAACAATAATAAGTCATCAAACATTCCCTTTAAAAAACATGAAGTTGAGGAATATGAGCGGAAAAGGTACCGGGGAATAGATCAGAGGATCGTTCATGGAAGAGAGAGGAAGATTCTCCGGAAAATTCTCCGAATAATAGGAGGCAGTAATCTCCGTGTCTTAGATATTCCATGCGGTTACGGCCGTTTTTCTAAATTACTGCTCGATAAAGATATCTTTTTGGTAGGAAGCGACCTGTCTTTTTTTATGGTGAAGCGGACAAAGGAGAAGAGTTTTGACCCAAAAGGCTCCTTGGGAGTTGTTGCTGATGCGAAGTTGGGTTTACCTTTTAAAAAAGATGTTTTTGGCATTATCCTATGCATGAGATTTTTCCATCATGTCCATGAAGAGGAAGAGCGTAAATCCATTCTAAAAGAGTTTTCTTGGGTTACAGCTGAGTGGGTAATTCTTTCCTATTATCAAATGAATTTACTTCATTTTATCCAGAGGATATTAAGAAGGACGGTGAAAAAAAGCAGAACGCGGATAAAGATGATATCAAGCAAGGAATTATTTAAAGAAGTAAAAGCTTCTGGATTTAGAGTGGTTAAAATATTTCCTTTATTCAGAGGATTGCACGCGCACCATATAGCGCTTTTGGAAAAAGTTAAAACCTTATCCTGAAGCCGGTTTTTAGGCTTATTCCGGAGAAATCTATAATTGCCATCCTGGGATCAGAGATTGTCACGTCTTCTGAAGGCGCTTTATCGGCGATAAAAAGTAAAGGAACTGAAGTTTCGCCAGAAGTTATGCCTTGGTAGAAAAAGAGGGTCCCTTCTAATGTATAGATAATCCCATCAGAATCTATGGACGTGTCACTTCCTTTAAAACCTGATATTTTAGAGTAGCGGCCCAATACTTCTATAGTGAAACTTATTGCGGGTGAGAGCTTCAGATCCAGTCCAACTCCTCCTAATATTCCTGAGCCTTGAGCTGTGGCTTTCCCGCGCCACTCCTTCCAGTAATCTGTTCTCTGGTAATAGTAGTAGTATTCACATTTGGCAAAGTAGTACTCTATCCCGGTTTTTAAATAAACACTGGGAAAAGGATAATAAGTAATAAAAAGCCGTATAGGGAAAGCCTGGATCCTGGGATGCATGTGGGTTTCTGTTAATGAGCTGTCCTGGAATCTGACAACACTTTCCTTCTCTCCCAGAAAGTAGTCTAATCCCAGACCCATATAAAAATCTGGAGATAAGGGGAAGGCGAACTCTCCTCCAAAGATATAGCTCAGGCGGGCTGGTTTAATTTCTCCTTCTCCCTGGACTGCGAGAACGTCTCTGTAATAGTCAGCAAAACCTGTAGCCCCTCTGTTCAAATCTCCACCGGAGACATAATTGCCACCACCTAAAAAGCAAAGCTCAAATTGAGACTCAGATGGAAGGCGAGGAGTTGGAGGTGGTTTGGAAACAGGCTTTATTTGAGGTTTTTCTTCGGCTTTTTCTTTTATCTCTGGTTCTATTTGTTCCACAATCTCTTCTTTTACTCCGGGAGGACGTTCAACAACTTTCACCATACTTTCGTGGACGTAGCCAGAGGCTTGCTCGCCTAATTCAGTTTGTATCCTTATTAAGTACCACTCACCTTCTTTTTTTGTAGATTCGAGGATTCTTCCCAGGGGGACTTGCTGGATGATGATGCTTCCAATATCAGGTCTTAGTCTTATGTTAGCCTGTTCAGTGACAACTTTAAGTTTTGTGATAGGCTCTTGCGCTTCGGCTGATGTCAAAAAGAGGAGGGAAATTGCGAATAGAAGAGCGTAAGCTTTATTTATTTTTTTCAGCATATATTATGCTCTATGTAATATGCTCTATATAAAAAATGGGGACAGGCCCCATTTTGTCCATTTTTATGAATTATAGATGAGGGAATTCTCCCTGTCAAGGAATTGGAGTCAGTGAGCATCTGGCAGATTCTCAATTTGACAAATTAATTTAATGTTAGGTAAGATAGCCATGTTATAAAGGGAGATTTCCACTCAAATAAATTAATAGCAAGAGGGAAGTAATCTTAACAAACTTTTTACAAACTTTTAACAAATTATTGACAACTTCTATGCAGCAAAAGCTTAGATTGTAAGAAGTAGATTAAGAATAATGGAAAATATTCTAAAAATTTTTACTACATCACATAATTTTAAGGAACATAACATAAAAAGAATCATTTTAGCTGCACTGTTTTTCCTCACTTTTACTTCCTTTATGAATCTTTACGCCCAATGGGCAAAAACTTACCGGATAAGCCTATCAGGCCTATACTCCAGCAGACAGGGTGCTAGATCTATTCAGCAGACAAGTGATGGAGGCTATATTGTTGCAGGTCACTTTGAAGGGGGGAGTGACCCATCTATGGCATGTTGGAAGCTTACTTCAGTGGGAGATATTGAGTGGATTCATTCATTTGGTGGGACTGGGGATGCTAATTCCATTCAGCAGACAAGTGACGGAGGTTATATTGTAGCAGGCTACCTTTATAATCCTTTTTCTTTGGATACGGACATCCGAGTGTTAAAACTTACTTCAGTGGGAGATATTGAGTGGGAGTGTATGTATGACAATTTAAATGGCGGAGCCACATCCATTCAGCAGACGAATGATGGAGGCTATATTGTTACAGGCTGGATTTGGTACTCAAATGGCATAAGAAACCAGGATATCTTAATTCTAAAGCTTGCCTCTGACGGAAATATCGAATGGCAACGCACATATGGGGGAAGCAACTATGATAAAGCTTTTTCCATCCAACAGACAAGCGACGGAGGTTATATTGTAGCAGGCCATACAACCTCTACCTCCTTTGGTGCTGGAGGATATGATTTCTGGATATTAAAGCTGGACTCTAATGGAGATATCGAATGGCAACGCTCCTATGGAGGAAGTGAAGATGATTGGGGTCTTTCCATTCAACAGACAAACGATGGAGGGTATATTGTAACCGGCAAAACTGAATCCTTTGGTGCTGGAGAATATGATTTCTGGATATTAAAGCTGGACTCTAATGGAGATATTGAATGGCAACGCACATATGGAGGAATATATAATGATAGTGCTGATTCCATCCAGCAGACAAGCGATGGAGGGTATATTGTTGCAGGCGAAACTCAATCCTTTGGTTCAGGAAGAGAAGATTTCTGGATATTAAAGCTAGGTTCTAATGGAGATATTGAATGGCAACGCACCTTTGGAGGAGGTTATGAAGATTATGGTTCCTCCATCCAGCAGACAAGCAGCGGAGGGTATATTGTTGCAGGCCATACTCAATCCTTTGATGCTGCACAGGATATCTTAATTTTAAAGCTTTCCTCAGACGGCGATATTCCATCCTGTGAGTTGATAGTAAGCTCAAACGCTACAGTTGCAGATACCAGTATTACTCCTATAGATTCAGATGTTGTTCCTCAAGATACTAACATTACTCCTGAATTTTCATATTTTAATGCTGGAGAAATGAGTGCAACTGTCACTTTGCTATGTGGGGCTGAAGAAGAAGAGGAGGAAGAAAGTGATGAAGATGGAGGGGGTTTCAAACTGCCTTGCTTCATCGCTACAGCAGCTTATGGCTCACCATTACATCCTCATATAGATATACTTCGGGATTTCAGAGACAAATACCTTATGCCTAATAAGATTGGGCGGAAGCTGGTAGGTATGTATTACAAATATTCGCCATTTGTAGCGAACTTAATTGCGAAGTACAAGGCATTAAAAGTAATTGTACGGAATCAATTAATTCCTCTAATAGTTTTCAGTTACTCAATGATTCATTTTGGTCCAATAATTACCGCAATTATTCTTTTTTGTATTTTTTCACTTCCGGTTTTTATTATTTTTCGATATTAAAAACTCAATTTTAGCTCAAATCTATTAAAGGACTTCTATATTTCACAACAGAACTATCTTGCTAACTTCCAATTTATGGGGTCGCATCTCAATGTTAAAGTGTTAAAGGGGTCGCGTCTCAACATTTGACATTTGGAATCAGGTCTTATCACAAGGAAATTTGTGTTATTTGTGCAATTAAGAGAAGAGAAACGTCTCTTAATAATAGCAAGGACTGTTCCAGAATGTAATATTTTAAGTTGGGAAACAACCTCTATTTCTATGTGAAGGGCTTGATAAGTCAAACCCCTGCACAAGAAGGACTTCGCTTATTTTTAACTGTGATGTCAAATGTTGAGACGCGACCCCTTTAATTCTTGCTAACTTCCAAGGAAAAGTGTTAATATTTATTAAAGTTTGGAGGAAGGAATCATGAAAATAAAGTATAGCGAAAAAAGTCGGGTTATCTTAATTCTTATAGTAGCCAGCTTGCTTTGCTCCGGAAGCTTCGCCATTGCAGGCAAAGGACCAAAAATCAAATTTAATGAGGATAAAAAGGATTTTGGCAAAGTAAAGCAGGGCAAGGTTTTAAAGCATGTCTTTAAATTCACAAATGAGGGGGATGAAACTCTTACCATAAAAACAGTCAGGCCATCATGCGGATGCACAGCAGCGCTCGTTTCAAATAAAGAAGTTGCCCCCGGGAAAGAAGGAGAAATAAAAATAACTTTCAACACAAGTGGAGAAGGAGGGAAAGTCTCTAAATATATCCAGGTTGAGTCAAATGATCCTTCTAATCGTTATAAACAGCTCACAGTAAAAGCTGAAGTTGAGCTTCCTCCTCAGCCCAAAATTGAGCTGGACCGCTATTCTGTGGACCTGGGATTGTTTCTTGAAGATGAAGATATCAAAGCCCGGACAAAGATTAAGAACACCGGTGAGCTGGAGTTAAGTGTGAACTGTACTCATAAGAATGCCTCTTTTTCTTCAGGTGGGGAAAAAGTAACTTTTCCCCTCAGGATTGCCTCAGGGAAAGAGAAGGAAGTTGAGATAAGAATAAGCCCTCGTAATAAACAAGGAGTGGTGAGGGAATATATTTTAATAAGGTCCAACGATCCCCGGAGAAAGTCTATCTCTTTTTATTTAAGCGGTTATATCGTTACAAAAAAACAACTCAAAGAACTTTTTTCAAGGTATAAAGATATTCGGGATTAAGCTGTGGAAACAGGGAAACAGGCAGCTTTTTTTGGGAGGGAATATGATTCTTTTTGCTAATTTTCTTCGTGCTTCCGCCAGTATTGTTCGAATTATTTTAAATATCTATGTGTTTATTGTCATCATCAGAGTTGTTCTTTCATGGTTTATGGTCCCGTCCCTCCGGCCGCTTGCAGTTATTGTTTATCATTTCACAGAACCTGTATTAAGGCCTTTGCGGAGACTTATTCCTCCTAATAAAATGGGAGGAATTGATATCACTCCCATAATTGTTATTTTTATAATCATTTTTATAAATAGATTCATTGTAGAAACTCTCTTAATCTATGCTCGCCAGCTTCTTGGAGGGCAAGGGTTCAATTTTTAATCGTTGCTAATCTGATCGTTTTTGTTTGAGGCTGCGGTTTGAACAGCAAAGAAAAGATTTATTTAACTGTCAAGGTTCAGCCCCGTTCCCGTAAGCCTGGTTTAGAAAAATTGAGTTCAGGAGAGTACAGGATTCGGGTGCTTGCACCTCCTTCCAAGGGGAAAGCAAACAAAGAAGTTATAGAGACATTAGCCACTCATTTTGGTCTTCCTTCTTCCAGGGTAAAAATAGTTAAGGGGGAGAAATCTCGCAATAAATTAGTAGTTCTTGAAGGGGATAGAGAAGAGCTTAAAGATGTTTTTAAGGGATAATAAATATGGAAATCTATAACCTAGTCAGTTTTTTTGGGATTTTTATCCTGGTCGGTTTTGCATGGCTCTGTTCCTCTAACAGGAAAGTTATCAACTGGCGTGTTGTTGTTTTTGGGATTGGCTTGCAGCTCTTTTTTGCATTTTTTATTTTTTGGCTGCCAATAGGGACAAAACTTTTCCTCTTTGTGAACAAGATTGTTATGGTTGTTCTTGACAGCGCATCAGCAGGGACAAGATTTCTTTTTGGGCGACTGGCTTTACCCCTGGGAACAACTAATGCACAGGGCGAAACATCTCTTGGAAATTTTCTTGCTTTCCAGGCACTGCCAGCCATAATCTTCTTTTCTGCGCTGGTTGGGGCTCTTTATTATTTAAGGATAATGCCCCTTATTATCAGGGGTTTTGCATTAGTTTTCACCAAGCTTATGCGAATTAGTGGAGCAGAGTCTCTCTGCGCTTCGAGTAATATTTTTGTAGGTATAGAGTCTGCCCTTGTTGTCCGGCCCCACCTGAAAGATATGACAAGATCTGAACTTGTGACTATCCTTTCCGCCGGAATGGGAACCATTGCCTCTACTGTGCTTGCACTGTATGTTTTTTACCTGCAGGGAGAACTCCCTACAATCGCCGGCCATCTGGTCTCGGCTTCTTTTCTTTCTGCGCCTGCAGCTGTAATTATGGCAAAGCTCATCGTGCCTGAAACAGAAAAGCCCAAAACTCTTGGAATGGATGTCAAGCCTTATTATGAACGCGAGGACAATCTTATGATGGCCATTATCAATGGAGCCCACAGCGGCATGCGCTACCTTGGAGGAGTTGTAGCACTTTTGCTTGCCTTTTTAGGGCTTGTGGCTCTCCTTGATCTTATCCTGGGCTGGTTAGGAGGGAATATTAATAACTGGTTTGGCTTGAATTTTGAGTGGAGTTTTAAGTCTATTCTGGGGTACATCTCTTACCCCTTTACTATTGTGCTGGGAGTTCCTCCTTCTGATGCCCTTGAGATAGCCAGGCTAATCGGAGAGAGAACTGTTGTTACAGAAGTTGTCTCTTATCAAGACCTCTCCAGGCTCATTGCTGAAGGGACTCTTGTACATCCACGTTCGGTTATCATCGCTTCCTATGCCCTCTGCGGATTTGCTCATTTCGCATCACTTGCGATTTTTGTCGGGGGAATAGGAGCCCTGGTCCCTGAGAGGTTAAAAGACCTCTCCCGGGTAGGTTTTAGAGCTTTGCTTGCAGCAACACTTGCCTGTCTTATGACCGGAGCTGTGGCAGGAGCTTTTTTCTCAAAAAGCTCAATCCTCTTAGGAGGATAAGGAAAAATTGTAGGGGTTTGATTCATCAAACCCACTAGTTGCTATAATAAAATAATTAGATTTTTTATCTAAAAGGGGAAGGTAATTTCTCTGTTGTCATTGCGAACGTAGTGCGGCAATCTCGTCTTTTTTTGTAGGGGTTTGATTCATCAAGCCCACAATAACAAGAGATAAAAAATATCATTGCGGGGAGCAAAGCAACGTAGCAATCTCAAGAATTAAAGTCAATTTATACTGTTGGATAGTTTTAGTTTTTTAAAAAAATGTGACCTGTACCCATTTTTTGTCTCAATTTTTTTACTTATAAATTTTCTCCTTTAAAGAAAACAGTTCTGACGTCAAAAGCTTTATTCAGAATAACAATATCCGCGTCACATCCCTTTTTGAGCTGTCCTTTTTTATTTTCGATATTTAACAATTTAGCCGGATTCAGAGTGACAGCCATTAAGATTCCTTCGAATGTAACTCCAGTAAATTTTATCATATTTTTTAAGGATGCATTGAGTGCTTTGGCGCTGCCAATGAGCTTTCCTTTTTGGTCAAAAGATGCGCCTTGTTTAATTCCATAAAATTTCGTGGCATCAGTAATTAAAATGATTTTCTCTTGGGGTTTAACCATTGTAATCAATTTGAGGATTGAAGGATGAAGATGAATTCCATCTGCAACAACTCCCGTATAGACTTCATTGTTTAAAAGCAAAGCTCCGGCTGCTCCGGGCTCTCTATGAAAGATGCCTCTCATCGCATTAAAGAGATGTGTCGCGAGCTTTATTCCCGATTTTATACCCTGTTCTGTTTGTGAGTAATCCGCATTTGTGTGCCCGGCTGAAGGAATGATTTTTTGTTCGGTCAGGAAGTGAATGAAATTTATTGTACCGTCGATTTCCGGAGCTACGGTCATTATTTTTATGCTCTTTTCAGAAGCTTCGATATACTCTTTCATCTCAGGCAGCGATGGCTTCCTGATGTATTTCGTTGACTGGGCACCGCATTTTTCTTTTGATATATAAGGCCCTTCCAGATTTAATCCGATAATCTCAGGAATATCTTTAAACTTCTTTTTGATATGGATTAAGTTTTTTATCGTTTGAAGGGTTTGTTGATGGGAGGCTGTCATTATGGTTGGCAGAAGAGAAGTGGTTCCGTTTTTTAAATGAGCTTTTAAAGCCTTTACGATTGATACTGGTGTGGAACCTAAAATATCAACACCCTCTCCACCGTGGAGATGGATATCTATAAAGCCCGGGACAGCGAGTTTGTTTTTAAAAGAATATTTTTTTATTTCACGAGGGATTTCTGATTCGTTGATGTGGCCAACCTTGGCTATCTTTTCTCCTTTAATAAGGATGGAACCATTTTTTATGATTTTTATAGGGGTATAGATATCGCAATTTTTAATGATTTTGTATTCTGTCATTCTACTCCAGAAAATCTTTAACTTTTTCTTTGTTTTGATAAACCCACTTATAATATTCTTTTCTGGTCAGCAGAGAGGAGGCTTCCTCATCAATAATTATTTTAACCTGAGGATGGAGCTGAAGAACCGAAGCAGGAACCATGGCGGTGACCGGGCCCTCTATACTTTTAAAGACCGCCTCGCTTTTATTCTTCCCGGAGGCCAAGAGAATAATCATTTTGGCATCCATCACTGTCCCGATGCCCATTGTTAGGCAAAATCTTGGCACATCTTCTCTATTCTTGAAGAATCGAGCGTTATCTCCAATGGTTTCCCGGGTTAATGTTTTAACTCTTGTTCGTGATGCGAGGGAGGAACTCGGCTCATTAAATCCGATATGGCCATTTCTTCCAATGCCCAATATTTGAATATCAATTCCTCCCAAGTTTTTGATTTTTTCTTCATATTCCTGGCAGTGGGTTTTAATATTCTCGGGTTTCCCTTCAAGACGAAAAATATTTTCCGCCTTAATATTGGTGTGTTGATAGAAGTTTTTTTCCATATAATAGGCAAAACTTTGAGGGTGGTTTTCTTCCAGCCATAAGTACTCATCCAGGGTAAAGGCAACGACCTGAGAAAAATCCATTTCTCCATTCTCATACAATTCTACAATCTTCTTATAGACGCCAAGAGGTGTTTTCCCTGTTGCAAGGCCTAGAACAAGGTTATTTTTTCTTTTCCAGGCTTGATGAATGATTCTTGTTGCTTTCTCGCAGATTTCTTCGTAATTTGACGTGATTATCACTTCCATTTTGATAACTCTCCAATTTCTTTTTTGAATTGCTTTGCGATTTTTTCAGCTACTTCTTGACTTTTGGCTTCGACGATCAATCGGATTATCTGCTCTGTGTTTGATGGCCTGATATGAATCCAGTAATTATCGAACTGAATTTTCAAGCCGTCAATAAGAGAGAGTTCTCCCTTATTCCAGTATTTCTTTTTTAATTGCCTCATAAGACGGTAGGCTTGTTCCTGTGTTCCTTCGATCCTGTCTTTAATCATATAATATTTGGGAACTTCCTTTTGAAGCTCGGAAATTGTTTTTCCTGATGTTGCCATATATTCTAAAATAAGGCCCATTGCAGTGAAGCTGTCCCGGCAGGGATGAATGCCAGGGAGAATCACACCTCCATTTCCTTCTCCTCCGATGGCTGTTTTTCCTTGCTGGGCTAATATCTGCTCAACGACATTTATTTCTCCTATTTTTGTCCTGATTACAGGAATATTGAATTCTCTGGCGATATCATCTATAGCCTGAGAAGTTGAAAGATTGACAACAACCGGTCCAGGGTTTTTGCTCAGGACATATTTCGAAGCTAGAATCAGAGTCATTTCCTCTCCAAGAGGTTCACCTTTGTCGCTGACAATGGCTAATCTGTCTGCATCAGCATCCTGGACAAAACCCACATCAGCCCCTTCTTCAACTACGGTTCTGCAAAGCGTGGCGATATTCTCAGGAAGAGGCTCAGGATGATGAGCGAATAAGCCGTCAGGCACACAGTTGATTAAAATAGGTTGACAGCCCAGAGCGTCTAAATATTGAGGGACAAGCACTGCGCCTGCCCCATTGCAGCAGTCTATGGCGACCTTAAATTTTTTCTGGCGGATTAAATCAACATTGAAATAGGATAACAATTTCTTAAAGTGCGGCCTTGATGGATTCTTTTCAAATTTTGGATTTTTATATTTATGTGCTTCAACCAGAGAGAACTCTCCCTGATGATAGATATCTAGAAATTCTTCCATCTGATGATAGTTTAGAAACAGTCCCTCCTCGTTAATAAATTTTAGGCCGTTCCATTCTTTTGGGTTGTGACTGGCTGTAACAGCTATTGCTCCTATGGCTTTGGATTGTTTTGTTAAAAATTGAATAGAAGGGATAGGGCAGATACCGATTTCAATTGGTTGGCAGCCTACGGATAAAAGTCCGGATAAAACAGCTTTCTTGACCATTGTGCCTGATTTTCTCGAGTCTTGACCGACAATAACTACTCCTCTCCCTAAGTAAGTGCCAAACGCCTGGGCAAAGGAAGCTGTGAGCTGAGGAGTTAAACTATCGCCCACTATCCCTCTTACGCCTGAAATGCTTATTTTTAAAGACGTTGCAGTCTTCATTTTAATAGCGATGAGATGAAATTAATCACCTTTTCGGCACTCTCCTGCGCTCCTTCTTTTGATTTATCTTCAGCAATTATCCTGATCATTGGCTCTGTGACCGAAGCTCTTATATGAACCCACCCATTATCTAAGTCTACTCTTATTCCATCTGAATCATTTATTTCTTGATTTGGATAGAGTTTTTTGACTCCATTGACTACGGAATGAACTTTTGTGGGTGGACAGTATATTTTTTCTTTGACTATATGATATTTGGGGAGCTCTTTGATCAATTGAGAGATTTTTTTCTTTCTTTTGGCTATTATTTCTAAGATTAGGCCTATGGTTAAAAATCCATCAAAAGTGGGTTGGAATTCAGGGATGGCTATTCCTCCACTTCCTTCGCCGGCCATAACGGCATCTTCATGGATTAATGTTTGAATGGAGTGTGATTGTCCGACTTTGGTTTTAATGATTGTGCAGTTATTGTATTGAGCTACGTCCTCGATCATTTTTGAAGTGGAAAAGTTTGTGATTATTGCTCCCGGGGTCTTCTTTAGGTAATGACTGGCTATTAGGGGGAGAGCGTATTCCTCAGATAAAGTTTCTCCATTTTCGGCCACTAAGGATACTCGGCTAACATCGCTGTTTAAGATAAAGCCGACATCTGCTTTTATAACTTTAATGATTGAGGCGACTTGCTGGGCATTCCTTGGACGGGGCTCAGGATCATGAGGGAAAAAGCCGTTTGGTTCATTGTTGACGGAGACTAATTCAAAATTTAAATGCTGGCTGAGTGCATCTATACTTTTTGCTCCTGCTCCATTACAAGGGTCAATTATGACTTTTAAATCCGCTTTTTTGATTGTCTGTACATCGAGAAACTTGCTCAGGTTCTTAAAATAGACATCTGAATAATTATTGGCTGAACTTATTCTACCCAATTTATCGGTTGAAGCCTTAGCAAATTTTCCTAGATGGTAAATGTCTAAGACTTCTTCTCCCTGGAATGTATTGAGATAGGTTCCCTCTTGATTGATAAAGATCAGTGCATTCCACTTGATGTCATTATGTCCGGCAGTAATTGATATTGCTCCCTTTGCTCTGAGTTTTTTGACCATATACTGGAGGATGGGAGTGGGGCAAATTCCCAGATCTATGACATCACACCCAGTGGAAGTTAAAGCAGAAATACAGGCTGAATGGAGCATTGGGCCTGAAATTCTGGTGTCTCTGCCCATTAGGACTGGTTTTGAGTTGATATAGGTGCCAAAAGCGCAGGCGAAATTCATGACTAATTGCGGGGTAATTGTTTCCCCAACAATTCCTCTTACGCCTGATATTCCTATTTTTAACAGTTTCATCGAAAATCCCTGCCTTAGTAATTATATACTTTTTGTAATAAGCGTAACAGAGAAAATGGGGACGGTTCTATTTTTCTGTGTAACCTCATGTATATAAATAAATATACATTTTTTTAATAATATTGAGGTTAAGATAAAAATAGAAAAATGGGAATAGCCACTATTTATATATATAAAATTATCTTATTCGAAATCCTTTTTCAGAGGCAACGAAAAATTTACCCTTTAAACTTTCTCCAAACCTATCAATAACATTTTTAACGATTTTAATCCTTTTTGATGGAGTGTCTTCTTCTAATCTTAATAAGATAACTCCATGGTGAGATAATTTTTGACGGTGAATTAATTCTCCAAAATCTTTGTCGTTGGTAATAAGAATTCTTTTTTCTCTTACAGCAGTATTTAAAACATCAATATCTTTCATTCCAGGCTTAATATCGATTACACTGAAGCAATCGAAATTAGAAGAAGTTAAGGCGTGGGTTAGTTTTATTCCGGTGCTTTCGTCTGTTAGGAATTTAAGTGTCAATGTTTATCTTGGAACATTTGTTGGAAAGACATCCTCACTTGCGATTACTTTAGCTCCATAAAGAAGAGCTGCCTGTATATCTTCTTTTGTAAGATGAGGATAATCCTCTAATATTTCTTTAGTTGAATTTCCTTGAGCTAATAATTTAAGTATTAGGTCGACAGGGATTCTTGTGCCTCGTATTATTGGCTTCCCAGCAATTGTCTCTGGATCGATAACTATTCTTTTAAGCAAATCTTCCTTCATTGTTATTTCCTTTTTGCAAATATACTATATTTCTATATTTTGCGTCAATAAAGGAAAAAATGCAGGAAAAAAGAGGCCCCTAGTCTGCGTTTTTCTTATAAAGTTGTTTTCTCCCTTTTCTTCCGTAACTTTTCTCTGGCGTCCTTTATAGTTGCTCCTTTGCCTTCTTTGAATTCCTCAGATGATTTGATCAATTTTTCGTATAACCCAGGTATAGAAAGAAGTTCGAGTGATTCTTTGTGTCTCTCCACATATTCATCTATTAATTCGACGATTATATCGTTCATTTTTTTATTTTCCAGGCTTGAGATAGCTTTAAGTATGTTTTTTTTCTCTTCAGGGATGCGGATAGTTGATGTAGCCATTTTCTTCACCTCTGCAGTAGATTAATCTATTAATCGCTTTATGTCAATTAAAAAAATAAGAAAATTTGAGGAAATTGTACGTCTATATGATGTAATGTATTTGGTATTATCCGCATTTCCTAATATAAAGAGACGTCTATTTATAGATTATTATGTCATTTTTCCTTTTTTTGCATTTTTCTTGTGTTTTTGTTTTTTCCTGTTAAAATAACCATGCGAATTTTGAGCCAAGCTCGAAAGAGGAGAGAAAAATGGCTAATTTTATAAAAAAAATACTTTGGGCGACAGATTTTTCCGATGAAGCTCAGGAATCTTTGCTCTATACGGATGCTTTGGCTAAGACCTTCAAAGCCAGCATTGTAGCGCTTCACGTAGTCCCTGATTTTTCTCCTGCCCTTTATGATGCGGCTTATGTTGTCAAGGGAGAATTGGCTAAGAGACTGGCTTTTGTAAAGGAAGAAGCAAAAAATAAGCTCAACGCACTGAAAAAAGCTAAAGGGATTCCTTTCAAGATCATTGTCAAAGAAGGTACCGCTTCTAAAAAAATCATTGAGACAGCCGAGAAAGAGAAGGTGGATTTGATCGTTTTAGGTAGAAGAGGGATGTCTGCGATGGAGAAACTCTTTATTGGAAGCGTGGCTAATCAGGTCTTAAGAAGTTCCTCTGTTCCCGTCCTTGTAACCAAAAAAAGGAAAGGAAAACCCAAATTTAAGAAAATTATTGTCCCTACGGATTTTTCTGACCAGGAAGAAGTGGAAAGGGATTTTGCCTGGAAACTGGCAAAGGGATTTGGCTCCGAACTCACGCTCCTTCATGTGCTTGAGCTCCATGACTATGAATTTTCGCCCAGAGTTCTGGATGAGCTTTTTAAATCTCTCCATAAAAGACTCAAACAAAGAAAAAAGAGAGAAAAGACAGATATAGAAGTTACAGAGGAAGTCCACCGTGCTATCAATGCCGCGATTGGAATCGTGGATTATGCAGAGACACACAACTTTGACCTCATTGTTATATCCACTTGTGTCCAGAGCAAGTTAGAGCGGTTCTTTATGGGCAGCACCACAGAGAAAGTAATCTCTTACACGCACATTCCCATTTTTGCTCTCCCTCCCACGCTATGTGCTGATTAAAGGTGGAAGATAGCCGAAAGTACTGGATTGCACTAAACCTGGTTCTGGCTGAGAATCTCAAAACTGCAAAAAAGATCGTTGACCATTTTCCCACTCTTGCAGATGCCTTTAAAGCCGGAAGCCGGGAATTTATTGCCTTAGGTATAGAAAAAGAGACGGCGCTGGTCCTGACTTCTCCAAGGATTCTGGATCAAGCCTGCAGGGAAATCGAGAGGCTGGAGCGAAAAAATATTTTCGTTCTTACCTATGAGGATAAAAATTATCCTGAATATTTAAGAGAAATATTTGATCCTCCCTTCGTCCTTTATTGTGCAGGGAACGTAAAAGCCTTGAAGGGGCCGGCGGTTTCCATAGTAGGTGCAAGGAAGACTTCAGCTTACGGTAGGGCTGTTGCAGAGAAGCTGGCACGGGAACTTGCCTCTCGAGGGATTGTGATAGTCAGCGGCTTAGCCCGTGGTGTGGACTCCATTGCTCATTGGGGAGCTCTGGAAGGAGGAAAAACTGTAGCTGTGTTAGGTTCAGGTTTAGAAAACATATATCCAAGAGAGAATCGTGCGCTTTTTGGAAAGATCGTCGAGAAAGGAGCTGTGGTGTCTGAATTTCCTCTGAAGTCTCCCCCGCTAGCATATCATTTTCCAATCCGAAACAGGATTATCAGCGGTCTATCTCTTGCCCTTATAGTGGTTGAAGCCTCAAGGAAGAGCGGGTCGTTGATTTCAGCGCGCTTAGCCCTGGAGCAGAACAGGGAAGTTATGGCTGTTCCGGGCAATATAACTTCTGAGCTCAGCCAGGGCACGAACTGGCTGATTAAAGCTGGAGCAAAGCCGGTTGAGAGCTGGGAAGATGTGGCAGAGGAACTTCCATCTCCTATTAAGGAACATCTTCTCTCTCAGAAAGAAGATAAAAAGGAGAAACCTCCATCGATGAGCGCTCAAGAGAAGGAAGTCTATGAACTCCTTAAACCAGACTCCCTTACCCATATAGATGAGGTGATTGAGGAAACAGAGTTCTCTGTTTCAGAAATTCTCTCTACATTACTCGGCCTGGAGCTTAAAGGATTAGCTCTCCAGAGACCGGGGAAATATTTCCAGAGGAGATTGTGATGGGGAAACAGTTGGTAATTGTTGAATCGCCTGCTAAAGCAAAGACTGTTAATAAATACCTGGGACCGAACTATTTGGTCAAAGCTTCCATGGGGCATATCCGGAATCTTCCTAAGAAAGAATTGGGCGTTGATATCGAACACGATTTTAAGCCTGATTATGTAATTATCCCGGAGCGAAAAGAAATAGTTGCTGAGCTTCAAAGTTCCGCCAAACAGTGCGATTCTGTCCTGCTCGCTGCTGATCCGGATAGAGAAGGAGAAGCGATTTGCTGGCACTTGAGCGCTGTTCTTGAGGAATTCAATCAAAATATTCACAGGGTTCTTTTCCATGAGATAACAAAAGGAGCCATTGATGAAGCCTTTAATAATGTTGGGAAGCTCGATCAGGGAAAGATCAATGCTCAACAGGCGAGAAGAATACTTGATCGGTTAGTTGGATATCGCATCAGTCCCCTTTTGTGGGACAAGATCGGGAGAGGCTTGAGCGCGGGCCGGGTTCAGTCGATAGCGCTTCGTTTGATTTGTGAACGAGAGAAAGAGATTAGAGATTTTATCCTTGAAGAATACTGGTCTATAACAGCCCAGCTTCAAGCTTCAAATCCTCCTCCTTTTGCTGCAAATCTTGTAAAGATTGATGGTAAAAAGACCAAAGTCAAGGACGAGAAAAGTGCGGCAGAGATAGTATCTGAACTTAAAAAGACATCTTTTGTCTTAGAAGGTGTTGATGTAAAGGCAAAAAAGAGGAATCCATCTCCCCCTTATATCACCAGTACTCTCCAGCAGGATGGTTTCCGGCTGCATCGATTTACAGTGAGAAAGACGATGTCCGTAGCGCAAAAGCTTTATGAAGGCCTTGAAATTGGCGATCTGGGTTTAGTGGGTTTGGTCACTTATATAAGAACTGATTCTGTCCGTACTTCTGAGGGGGCGGCCACTCAGGCCCGAAAGCACATTGAGAAAGAATATTCCAGGAAGTATCTCCCCAAAAAGTCGCGCGTGTACAAAAATAAAAGAAAAGCGCAGGATGCCCATGAGGCTATCCGTCCCACAACATTTTCGCTTCCTCCTGAGGAAGTTGAGCCATACCTTGATAAGGATGAATACAATCTATACCGCCTTATATGGAATCGATTTATCGCCTCTCAGATGAGCTCAGCCCAGATCGAAGAAACAGAATTCGACATCAGCGCTTCGAAATACCAGTTAAAAGCCAAGGGGGAAGTTATAAAATTTGACGGGTTTTTAGTCATGTATCCCAGCCAGAAAAAGGAAGACAAAATTATGCCTAAGGCAGAAGCTGGAGAGAGCTTGAGACTAATCGATATGGAGTCCAAGCAGAATTTTACACAGGCTCCTCCACGTTATACAGAAGGAAGTCTGGTCAAAGAACTGGAAGCAAGAGGAATCGGGCGGCCAAGCACCTATGCTCCCATAATTTATACATTACAAAATCGTGTTTATGTTGTTAAGGAAAAAGGAAAGTTTATCCCTACAGAACTCGGGATTTTTGTGGCTGATTTTTTAATCAAGAATTTTTCTGATTTGATGGAATTTAAATTTACAGTTCTACTGGAAGATGAGCTTGACCGTATAAGTGAGGGAAAGCTGGAATGGATTGAATACTTAAAATCGTCTTATTCTCTTCTTGAGAAGGATTTGGAGAATGCGAAGAAGGTCGAAGGAGTAAAAGAGAAGGGGATTCCTCTGGAGGATGTCTGCCCACAATGCGGCTCTCAGCTTGTTATAAAAAGTGGGCGTTACGGACGGTTTAGAGCCTGTTCAGGTTATCCTGATTGTAAATTCAGGGAGAGCATGGTTAAGAAGGAAGTTAAGCTTCTGGAAGAGACATGTCCTCAGTGCAGCTCTCAGCTTGTAGTGAGAAGGGGGAGATACGGGACTTTTATCGCCTGTTCGAATTACCCTCAGTGTAAATATATAAAAAAAGAGCTAAAAGATACGGGTATCCGGTGCCCAAGAGACTGCGAAGGGACTCTTATGAGGAGAAAAACGAGGAAGGGAAGGATATTCTATGGCTGCAGCAAGTATCCGGAGTGTGATTATGCAACCTGGGATGAGCCTCTCTCACAGCCCTGTCCTGAATGCGGCGGAGAGTTTATTCTTCGAAAAAACCTCATAAAAGGAAATCCTATTCTTTACTGCAGCAATGAAGAGTGCAGCTATAAGGAGGAGGTGGAACGGGAGAAGATCTGGGAGAAGAAGGCAGCCTCTTCAGAAGAAGACGAAGAATTATAAAATGGGGACAGGCCCCATTATTACAAATTTTATGATAAAATAGTCACGTCATTTTCCGCATCACAATGACAGATTAATAGAATGAGAAAAGAAATCAGCGAGTTTCTCACCTCCCTCAAATATGAGAAGAATGCCTCTCCCCATACAATCGCAAGCTATGAGAGAGATTTGCGCCAGCTTGCTAATTACTTGGAAGAGAGAAAAGTTAAATTGAGGGAAATTGACAATGTTTGTCTTCGAGGATTTATGGCCAAACAACAGGAGAAAAAAAATAAAAAATCAACCATTGCCCGTAAGCTGGCTGCAACCCGCTCTTTTCTCCAGTTCTGCATGAAGAAGAAGTGGGTGGAGGATAATCCTGCCAAATTGGTAGCCACTCCAAAGCAAGAAAAACATGTGCCCACTTTTCTCTCAGAGGATGAAATGGCCAAAATCCTGGATTTACCTGAGTCCCGCCAGCCCTTGGATTTAAGGGATAGAGGTGTACTTGAGCTTCTTTATGCAACAGGAATTCGCGTCAGTGAGCTGGTTGGTATCAATTTAAGCGATATGGATTTTGCGGAGAGACTCATCCGGATCAGAGGAAAAGGAAAAAAGGAGAGGCTAATACCCTTTGGAAGAAAAGCCGAGGAGAGCCTTTCTTATTACATTCGTGTCAGGCATCAAATCAATAAGGGTGAAATAAATGAGGAAGCGCTATTTCTGAATTACCGCGGAGAGAGACTCACCTCTCGTTCAATAGAAAGGATCGTTGATAAATACATCCGCTTCACAGCAATGCGGAGGAAGATCAGTCCTCATTCCCTTCGCCATTCCTTTGCTTCCCATCTTTTAAGCAGGGGTGCTGACCTGAGAGTTATCCAGGAGCTTCTGGGGCATGAAAGCCTGGCTACAACCCAAAAGTATACCCACCTTGATTTAAAGCAGCTCCTTAAGGTCTACAAGAAGAGCCATCCCCGCTCCTGACTTATAATTTGTGGTTCATCTCCCAATTAGTTGAAAATCATGACGGAGTAAGAAGGCAAGTTGTCATTCCTGCGGAAGCAGGAATCCAGAAGAATAAAAAAAATATTTTATAATAGACTGGATCCCTGCTTCCG
>Ga0114930_10001649_pt1 | contig 20930 bp, 17 predicted proteins | sample AnhtaG_FD_87300 | JGI IMG/M metagenome (GOLD analysis project Ga0114930, IMG submission 87300) | Deep subsurface microbial communities from Anholt, Denmark to uncover new lineages of life (NeLLi) - Anholt_01485 metaG | ecosystem: Environmental > Aquatic > Marine > Oceanic > Sediment | place... | reverse complement strand
TTATGCGCTGTGTCTCTTAGGATATATTTTGAGGGGTCGCAGGAGATTGCCAGCCTGGTTTTTTATACCCTATTATTTCTACCTCTTAGGGTATGCTTCTCTTCTCGGTGTGGTTGATTTTCTCCGGGGCAAGCATGCGATCCTGTGGGAGCCCATTCGATCTTGAGTCGTGGTTTTAGAGAGTTTTTTACGGTATGCCTCGAATGATGGAAAAAATGCTGCTGTTTGTCACCGATTTGGTGACGATTAATGCCACATTTTTTATCTGGTGCAGGTTGAGATCTTCGTCGGGGTTGTTTTCTGAGGTTTCATCCGGGAGAATTTTCTATACCTATCTTGCAGTTTTTGGCTTTTGGTTTTTACTGTTTGTGTTCTTCGGGCTGTACCGGTTTTTATATACACAATCGCGGACAGATGAGTTCATCGCTGTTGTTAAAACGGTTACTATAGGTGTTTTTTTCAGTTTTCTTTTTACTTTTGATTCGGAGTATGATTTGATCCATCCCCTATCTTTAAGTCGGTTTATGATTATTTTGTACTGGGGAATGTTGATCTTGTTGGTGGGATTTGGTCGGGTCCTTTTGTGGACGGTGCATCGGAAGCTTTTAGAGATGGGTGTTGGTCGGCGGCGGACGCTGATTGTTGGGTGGGGGGAAAAAGCGAGGGAACTTTTTAATCGGGTGGTTGAGGCTCCGGCGTTGGGGTATGAGGTCGTGGGATTCGTCACTATCAAGGATGGAGGTTCGCGGGGGAGCTACAGAGGGATTCCGGTACGAGGGGAATTAAAAGGTCTTCATCGGATTATTCAAAGAGAGGCGATTCAAGAGATTCTCATCGCTTTTCCTCGTCGGTCGGAGCGTCACCTGGAAGAGGTCATTGCACAGTGTAACGGTACATCTGTGGGCTTAAAGATTGTCCCGGATCTTTACGATGTGATCATTGGTCAAGTTCGGACCAATCAGATTTACGGCTTTCCGCTCATCGAAATTCTCCCCCAGTTTATGCCACTGTGGGAGAGGATCGTAAAGAGGATGGAAGACATTGTGTTTTCTCTTATCATTCTGGTGGGGTTGCTCCCGATTTGGCTTATCATAGCCGCTGCTATACGGATGGATTCGAAAGGGCAGGTCTTTTATGCCCAAAAAAGAGTGGGGAAGGATGGGAAGGTTTTTAAAATGATCAAGTTTCGCACTATGGTCGTGGGAGCCGAGAAGATGACGGGACCGATCTGGGCTGTGAACAACGATCCCCGGGTGACGAGAGTAGGTAGGTTCTTAAGACGATTACGATTGGATGAGGTCCCTCAATTCATCAATATCTTGGATGGAGACATGTCCCTGGTGGGGCCACGACCGGAGCGTCCCCATTTTGTTGAGAAATTCAAGAAGATTTTCCCTCTCTATACCCGGAGATTGAAGGTGCGACCGGGTATAACGGGTTGGGCTCAGGTGAAGAGTGAGTACGATCAATCTTTGGAGTCTGTCGGGCAGAAGTTGGGCTACGATCTATTTTATTTGGAGAATATGTCGCTCCGGATGGATCTGAAGATTCTCCTGAATACACTTTATGTCATGCTGCGCGGGAAAGGTCAATGAGTTGGTGGTTTGGAAAAAGCCGATAAGATAAGAAAGGAAAACGAATTGAAAATACCGATGGTGGATTTGAACGTACAGTACAGGTCGATTCGGAAAGAAATTGACAGGGCTGTGAGGGATGTGTTGGAGAGCGGCCGGTTCATCATGGGGTCTCAGGTGACGGCCTTCGAGGAAGAAATAGCCGATTATTGTTATGTCCGTTATGGGATCGGGTGTGCTTCGGGGACGGATGCTCTGATGATGGCACTGATGGCTGTTGGAGTCAGCCCAGGGGATGAGGTGATTACGACTCCCTTTACCTTCGCGGCCACAGCAGAGGTGATTGCTCTTTTGGGGGCTAAGCCTATTTTCGTCGATATTGAACAAGATACCTATCTCATCGACGTGGATAAGACGGAAAAAGCCGTAACGAGGAAGACGAAGGCCATCATTCCTGTTCACCTATACGGCCAGTGTGCGGATATGGACCGGATTAATGGACTTGCGGGAGAACATAAATTGGTCGTCATCGAGGATGCTTGTCAGGCCGTCGGTGCTACGTATAAAAATAGACGGAGCTGTAGTCTTGGTGAGATGGGGTGTTTGTCCTTCTTTCCTTCTAAGAACCTGGGGGCCTATGGAGATGGGGGAATGGTACTGACGTCGGACGAGACGTTGGCCAAAAAACTTCGAATGATTCGGGATCATGGTTCGGACAGGCGGTACCATCATGCTGTGCTGGGAGTGAACAGCCGGTTGGATGCCCTCCAGGCAGCCATCCTTTGTGTGAAGTTGAAGCACATCGATGAGTGGAACGAGGCGAGGCGGGATCGGGCCGCCCTTTATTCGGAGCTCTTGAGGGATACTGCTGTAGTGACTCCGATGACGGACGAGTCTAACGAACATGTCTTTCATCAGTACTCCATTCGGGTGGAGGATCGAGACGGACTCCAGAAGCACCTGGAGGGGGTGGGTATTGCCACGGCGATTCACTACCCTGTTCCTCTCCATCTCCAGCCGGCTTTTTGCCATTTTGGGAAAGGTGAAGGAAGCCTGCCCGTGTCGGAAGCAGTAGCTCGGGAGATTGTCTCCCTGCCCATGTACCCAGAGCTGGAGGAGGAGGCCATTCAGTATATTGTCGAGAAAATTGTCGAGTTCACAGGATGATTCTGGAGAAGTTTTACGATGTTGGATCTTCGTTTTATTAGAGAAAACCCGGAGTTGGTGCGGAAGGCCATTGAGGCGAAGGGTGCCGAAGTTGCACTGGACCGGCTACTGGAGTTGGACAGGCGTAGGCGCGAGATTATTCAAAAGGCAGATCGCCTGAAGGAGGAGCGGAATCGTGTCTCGGAAGAGATCGGAAGGTTGAAAAAGGCGGGGAAGGACGGATCTTCGGCTGTCCTGGCGATGAAGAGGGTTTCCGACGAGATCAAAAGGTTGGATGAAGAGATCAGGGAGGTCGAGGAGCAGATCCGGGAGATCACTATTCAGATTCCCAACATTCCCCACCCCTCTGTTCCTGTGGGGCCGGATTCCAGTTACAACAAGGTTGTGAAGGAGTGGGGATCCGTTCCCGAGTTCGATTTCGAGGTCGAGCCTCACTGGGAGATCGGTCCTGCCCTGGGAATTTTGGACTTCGAGCGGGGGAGTCGCCTTGCGGGAGCTCACTTCGTCTCTTTTATGGGTGTTGGTGCTCGGTTGGAGCGGGCTCTCATCAACTTTATGATTGATTTGCATGTGGAAAAACATGGGTATACGGAGGTTTGGGTTCCCTCCATCGTGAAGAGGGAAATGATGTTCGGGACAGGTCAGCTTCCCAAGTTGGAAGAGGATATGTATCGGGTTGAGAAGGACGACTTTTTTTTAATTCCTACGGCAGAGGTACCGGTAACGAATCTCCATCGTGAGGAAATCTTGAGGGAGGAAGATCTTCCGATTTATTACACTTCGTATACTCCCTGTTTTCGGAGGGAAGCAGGCTCCTACGGAGCGGACACCCGGGGGCTGGTGCGGATACACCAGTTTGACAAGGTTGAGTTGGTAAAGTTTGTCAGGCCGGAGACGTCGTATGATGAACTGGAAGCCTTAGTTAAAGATGCGGAAGAGGTCCTTCAGCTTTTGGAGATTCCGTACCGAGTATCTGTTCTGGCTACCGGGGAGCTTTCGTTTGCGGCTGCCAAGTGTTACGACTTTGAAGTGTACGCACCGGGTATCGACAAGTGGCTCGAGGTCTCTTCTTGCTCCAACTTTGAGGATTTTCAGGCAAGGAGGATGAACATCCGATTCCGAAGAGAGAGAGGGTCGAAACCGGAGTACGTTCACACTTTGAATGGGTCGGGCCTCGCTTTGCCCAGGACAATGATCGCTATCATGGAGAATTATCAGACCGATGAAGGGACTATTGTTGTGCCGGAAGTGCTGAGAAGGTATGTCGGGATGGATGTGATCAAGTGAGTCGATATTTTTGGCTTTAAGAAACGCATAGACCGTGGGAATAATTAGGGCAATTTAGACATGCAGGTTGATCTCATATCGATTACGCTCAATGCCGAGAAGATGATTGAATCGGCGGGTCGGACGGCCTACCTCTCTTTTGATAAAGAGACGGATCGTCCTATGATCCGAGGGAAAAGGGGAGATGTGTTTCAGCTGTTCCGAGTGGAGGAGTACTCCGCACTGGATTCTGTAAAAGAGAATGAAGAATTTTTGGTTGGCGAAGAGACCTGGGAGGCCGTCAAGGTCTGGAGGAATTCGGCAGAAAAGTTTGTGGAGATGATTGTACGAAGCGGTCACCATTCGGTCTTGGAGCATGCCTCTGCGACGTTTCGGATCAAGGGGGGTTCCCGTGCCTTCACCCATCAATTGGTCAGGCATCGAATGGCCTCCTTTACCCAGCAGTCTCAACGTTACGTGAGCGAAGAAGCGTTTCGCTGTGTTGAGCCTTCTTCGATTCAAGAGAATCCAGAGGCCCATAAGATTTTTGTTGATTTTATGACGAAGGCTCAGGAGGTTTATCGTCGACTCCACGAAATCGGAATTCGGAGTGAAGATGCCCGCTTCGTGCTTCCCAACAGTGTGGAAAGTGAGATTGTGGTCACGGCAGACTTCCGGGAGTGGAGGCACATCGTGGAAATTAGAGGAGCAGCGAAAGCCCAGTGGGAGATCCGTAGAGCGGCGATGGAGATTTTGCGGATTTTAAAAGAGAGAGTGCCAGCCGCTTTTTGCGATTTAGAGATCGATGGGGAAAGGGGGGTCGTTCGAAGATGTAAAGAATAGAGCTGACAGGACAAGGAAAGGTCTGGTTGAATGTTTTGTTTGTTATTTTTAGAGCCGTTAATTGCTTTTATAAATATAAGAAGGAGTATAGAATGATCGTTACGACCACACCGGCTATCGATGGTAAGACCATTAAGGCGTACAAGGGGATCGTTGCCGGGGAGGCTATCATGGGGGCGAACGCTGTTGTGGGTGTGGACATCGATTACGAGGTGGTGAGAGAGGGGATGCTCATGGTGACGGCTTCAGGGACAGCAGTGGTGGTATAAATCATTTGTTGAAGTATTTGCTTCAAATAAATCATCAAGATAAAAAGGCCAGGTTGAGAATGCCCTGGCCTTAAATGTTTTTGATGGTTTTGATTCGGCTCTATTTTTTGATAATACAGAAGAGGTTGACACCGAGGGATTCGCTCTCGACTTCCAACTCGGAAAATGGTATTTTAGCTGCTCTGGCGAGTTTGATGAGATCGTCTGCGGTTCTGTGGATGAGATACCACTTGCCAACGAGTTCCATTCCGTTGCGGGTTGGATTCTGAGGGCTGAAGTTACCAAAGATGATCTGGCCGTCGTCCTTCAGGTACCGCCAGATTTTTTTGAGTAGGAGTACAGCTATCCGATCTTCGAGGTAATCGAAGAGCCCAGCAGACCATATTAAGTCGTATTTATGAGAGGTTTTTAAATGAAATGCGTTGGTGCAATCAAGGTGAACATTTTTCTGGAAATCGGTGTGAGCCAGGAGTTTTCGTGCATATTCGATAGCCTCAGGTTCATGATCAACGCAATGAAAATAGATGTTTATTCCGTTACTACAAGTTTGGTACATTTCGATCACATCGCGGCAGGGACCGCATCCCAGGTCAAGGATGTCGAGACGCGAGTTCTTGTGATGGGAGAGTTCAATACATTTTTTAATAAAGTACTGCTTTCGGTTCCTGACAGATTGGGCTGCCTCGTAACTGTGGAATAGCACGTCGAAAAGCTTTCCCTTTCCGGAAGGAGCCGTCTTCTTCGTGTAAATCCAGTCGATGAGCTGATAGTCTCCAGCGTATCCGAGGGGCTTTTCCCTGGTACGTTGATGCATCAAACTGCAGTCAATGTTGGCGCATATCTCGAAGAATTGATTCTCCAGTTCTTCTCTGTGGGGAGAATTTTTCATATCTTCGGCTATGTGGTCGACTTGGCGAAAGAACTCATCTTTATACGATGGAAGATTAGAGGCATCTACTTTAGATAAGAATTTTTCAAAATTATTGAATTTTCTCCGAATGGAGTTTGACATTTCGTTATTCCCTAAGGCATTTTGAGAAAAGTTCATAAATATTAAGAATATGTCATAATCTATTTGGGATCATAAGATGAGCAAATCGCATACCAAAATGTTTATTGTTTTAGGCATTTATGTTATAAGATGTTGATAATATAGGAATAAGGCTGAATTTTTTATGCTTTCTAAGGGAACGAGTACAGCCCTAAATTGAACAATGTGGTCGATATTTGTTCATCCGTTTTTAGTAGAGTTAAACTAATGAGAAAAGGACATATCATTTCCAATTTTTTTCTCGTTTAAAGGTTTCACCTGATCTCTTTTTTGAGGGTACAGATCGAATAATTAGAAATAAGTAAGAAATGGACGGCTAGTGAATTCCATTATTGGGGAACCAGTAGGGTAGAATGTATGGAAGATGTTGTGGTGAGAAGATTCTTACGTGTGTATGAGTAAAACTTAATTGTCGAAGATGTCCCTGATTTTATTGCTGAGGTTTTCTATTGTATACGGTTTTTGAAGGAAGGCGCTACTGATGTTGAAAATTCCACTCTGTGCAATTATGCTGTTGATATGCCCGGAAATGAACAGAACTTTTAAATCGGAGCGTTGGGCGAGGAGACGCTCAGCGAGGACTTTGCCGTTCATGTGTGGCATGATGACGTCTGACACGAGAAGGTCGATGGATCCATCGTACTGTTCTGACAATGAAAGTGCAGCCCTGCCTTCCTCTGCCTGCATTACTTTGTAGCCCTGTTTCTCCAATAGTCGTGCCGTGAGGTGACGGACCTCGTTTTCATCTTCGACGAGGAGAATCGTTTCTTTACCCGTAGGCAATTTTCTACGATTATTTGTTTTCTTTCTGGGCTTCTCTGTTGGTTCCATAACTCGTGGAAGGTAAATCTTAAGAGTAGTTCCTTTTCCTTCTTCGCTGTAAACGGTGATATCCCCGTTACTCTGTTTGACAATCCCGTAAACGGATGAGAGACCGAGTCCTGTTCCCTGTCCCTTCTCTTTGGTTGTAAAGAAGGGTTCAAAAATTTTTGCTTTAACCTCTTTGTCCATACCCTCTCCAGTATCGCTTACAGCCAGCATGACGTACTCTCCTGGGGGAAGAGTGATTTTTCCTGATTTGCAGTATGTTTTGTCAAGCGTGACGTTGGCTGTTTTGATGATTAACTTCCCTCCGTTGGACATGGCGTCACGGGCATTGACCGAAAGGTTGAGAATAATCTGTTCAATTTGTACAGGGTCGGTCAGGATGTTACCAAGATCTGGTTGTGTACGGACGATAAGTTCGATGTCTTCTCCGATGACCCGAGCGAGCATTTCCCTGATCTCGGAGATCACATCGTTTAGGTTTAGAACTTTAGATATTAAGATTTGACGGCGACTGAAAGCCAGGAGTTGTTTTACCAAATCAACCGCACGTTTTCCGGCGCGGGAAATGCTTTCAATGTCCTGTCGGATGGGATTCTTCTCCGAAAGGGAATCCGTGATTAATTGGCTAATACCCAGTATGGCTGTCAGAATGTTATTGAAGTCGTGGGCTATCCCCCCAGCAAGTTGTCCGACAACGGCCAGGCGTTCCGATTGGAGAAGGCGTTGTGTTCTTTCCTGGACTTTCTCTTCCAGTTCTTTTGCATGATTTTTGATCTTACGGTGTGCGGATTGCAACTTTCGATGGGTATGCCATTGGGCTCTTCTCTGATACAAATGGAATTGCGAAGCTGCCAACGAGATGATAATTGTGGATATCATAAAAAAATTGTTGCTCACAAATATTTTTACTTCGTGGGATTGTAACACGAAAAAGTTAGGAATAAAATAAATTAACCAGACGATGCCGAATACCAGGATGCCTTCTTTCAATAGTAAGGGAAGCAGTATGCCGAAACCCAGAAGGGGTAAGTTAATCCCGGCATAGTAGGGATCGCTTGGTCCCATGTCGAGATGACACATGAGAGCAATTGATCCTCCTACGATGATTGTTAAAAAAACACCCAGAGGATATGGATTTTTTATTCCAAAAGGAGTTTTTGTGAGAAAATAGACGGCGATAGAAGCCAGCGTAACACTCAACCGAATTATGAAAAAAAGCCAGAACACATTGGGTTTAAATACAATATCCAAGAGAGAGAATAAAGGTACTAGGACGGCAGCCAACGTAGCTCCTATGGCCACCGCGCGATTGAGTAGCCGCATTCGCTCTTGCTCGAATTGTGCAGCCAGTGAGGAACCGTTTTTAATTGTTGTCGTCTTTTTTACCTTTTTCATTCTGGAGTATCGGTCCTTATTGTTAGTGCGAACAGGCGGCTTTTAATATCTTGCCATTTGTAGTTAAGCATTTGCAGTAGATGGTATGGTGATTTTAATCGATATCTTATTGATGTCAACGATTTCGTCTAGCGCCCTGATCAATATTTCGGCTTCGGGTCCCATGGCTCCTCGATTCCATTGATCGAGATCTTTCACTGTATAGCGGCAGAAGAGGACGTTTTTGTTCCCTTCATTCGAGTTCCAGAGCTTAAAAGATGTGGCCCCCCATTTTTTTTGCATCGGCCAGTACACTTTAAGCCAATTCATGAAATCATTCTTTCCTTTATCTGATTTGAACACATTCTTGTAGGTGACGTAGTACACGGTTTATTCCTTAAATTTATAGTACGATGTCATCTTATAGTTCCCCCCTGAAGACATTGCAAAATGTGATCGGATTTCAATTTGTGAATGGTAATGTCCTCTCAAGAAGCGTGAACATCCTTTTTGGTCATGCGCTTTAGGACTTATTATTTAACGACTTAGCGATATGTGTGCCGTTACGTACCTCTCCATTGAATGCGTTTTGTTGCACTTTCGTTGTTACTTTTGCAAATGTCATACCGTAAGAGGAATTGTAAGACTGATACTGGGTAGAAAAGGAAGTTCTCCTACCCGACAAATTCGGAAGGATTGATGTTGACTTGGTATGACCATTGAGAGAGGAAGAGCTTGGGGGAAAATTTTCGTATACCGGATTGAGTCTGAATTCAGAAGTTACTCTCTATTTTTTCAGAATTTTGATCCTCCGGATGAGAGCTTCTTTGCCCTGGGTAATTTCGATCTTTGCGCTCTGGCATCGAGGGCACGAGAATGTGGGGAGACTCACGTGGTAAAGGGGATCTTCTTCAACTCTCAGCTTTCCTTTGTAATTGCACTCTTTGCAGTGGAGGACGCCTTTGACCCGTTTAAAGAGAAGTTCAGCCTTCTCTGCGATGGTTCCCTCAAAACCGGTTTTTACCCAGAATTCCACTTGGTCGATTCCCAGGAAAGTCAGTTCTCCGATTTCGACTTCGACGGATTCGACCCGGCTGGCTTTCTGTTTCTTGGCTTCATCGAGAACCGTATGGACTATGGACTGGGCAATGGACACTTCGTGCATCTATTTTTTGGGTAGGCTTAAGGCTTCGATGAGTTCTGGAATGCCCTCACCCGTTCTCCCGTTGGTGAAGACAACTTTTAAGTCGGCCTTGATGTGGAGGGCATCCTCTTTAAGCCGGTTCGTATCAACCTCCATTGCACCAGCCAGGTCGATCTTATTGATGATCACCACAGACGCTTCCATCAGAATATAGGGATGCTTGACGATCATGTGGGGACCTTCAGTCGTGGAGACGACGACGGTCCGTTGGTGAGCACCCAGAGGAAATTCGCCGGGGCAGATGAGATTGCCTACGTTCTCGATGAAGAGAAGGTCGAGGTGTTCTAAGTCTAGTTTGGACAGAGCTTTTTTCACTAAGTTGGCATCCAAGTGGCACTCTTTACCTGTATTGGCTTGGATTACCGGGGCGCCTTTCTCCCGGATTCGGTCGGCATCGATGGTTGTGGTGAGGTCGCCAGCGATGGCTGCGGTTCGGTATTTTCCCTGGAGGTGCTCAACGAGCTGCTGCACGATCGTCGTCTTGCCTGATCCGATGGAGCCGAGGATGTCCACAGCGTGTATGTTGTGTTTGTCTAAAAGTTCGCGATTTTTTTGGGCCAGTTCTTCGTTCTGCCTCAGCAAACTTTCTTCGAGTTCGATATCGAAGGTTTCGCCTTCAGCGGGTTTTACAGTTTTCATACGAATCGCTCCGTCTACTGTGTGTTTTATGGGTTGAACCTCTTGGTTTCTCAAATCAGGTGGGAATAAATTACACTTTTCCGAGTCGAAATGCAAGGGGAATTGAGGATAATTTAGCCACGGACTCTTGACTTTTTGACGAATTTGTCTCATATTGTCAAAGTTTGAAAGGTCAGGAGAAAGGAGAATTTTGATGGCAGACCAGCCATTTCGGTTTTTATCGATGGTTCCTGTGTTGAGGACAGCGGAAGAATCGTCCTTAGAGGGGAAGCCTGCGGCCATCGGCGCGTTCAACGTGAACTTCTATACCCAGGTTCGGGGCATTCTCGAGGGTCTTCGTCGAGCTGATGCACCCGGAATCATCCAGGCGAGTAAGGGAGCCAACAAGTTTCAGGGCGGTCCGGAGAAGATCGCTACCATGGTCCGAGAGGCGGTAGGGAATTCCCAGCACGCACTGCCTGTGGCTCTCCACTTAGATCATGGGGACGACGAGAAGGCTCGCGAGTGCATCGACAGCGGGTACAGTTCGGTCATGATCGATGCATCCGCCTTGGATTTTAGGGAAAACCTTGAGACGACGAAAGCCATCGTCGAATACGCACACCCCAGGGGAGTGAGCGTAGAGGGAGAGTACGGCAAGCTGGAAGGTGTGGAGGAGGATGTGGTCCACGAGAAAACGACTTATGCCGATCCGTTTCTTGTTCCCTACTTCATCCAAAAGTCAGGGGTAGATGCCCTGGCCATTGCGTACGGAACCTCTCACGGGCCCAACAAGGGAGAAGGATTGGAGAAGTTGGCCATCCGCCTCGTGGCGTTGAGTTACCAGGGGTTGAAGGCGTACCGCCAGAACGAAGATCACTTCCTCGTCAGCCATGGCTCGTCCACTGTGCCTCAGGAATTGGTGGATGAGATCAATGCTCTGGGGGGAGAGATTCGGGGGGCGGCTGGAATTCCGATGGCGAAAATTTTGGAGGCAATCGCTGCCGGAATTCGCAAAGTCAACATCGACACAGACCTTCGACTGGGAATTACGGCGACCTTCCGGAAGTATTTCCGGGATCATCCAGGAGCCGAAGAAGGTTCTCGGGAGGTGCTTCGGCCGATCAAGACGTACTTGGATGAGCATCCCGATGTCATCGATCCCAGGGATTATCTGAAGACCATCGATGTGGAACTCCTGAGGAGCGATCCCGTAGGAACGGACTTGGAAGAGGTCATGGAGCTGGTGAAGGAGCGAATCGCAAAGCACGTGGAGATGCTGGTGAACAAATTCGGTTCTGCCGGTCTGGCCGGTAAAGTAGAGCGAATTTCCTTGGAGGAAATGGCGAGGAGATATGGATAGAGTTTTGTTCGAAGTTTGGAAGAACCATTGTTCAGACTCGGTGATGGCGAGAATGAGGATGATCTACACGAAGGGGAATAGTCGTTGAAACTTCTGCTCTTTGATGTCGATGGAACATTGATACATACCGCAGGAGCGGGCAGGAGGGCGATGGAGCGGTCCTTCGAAAAAGTTTATGGGCTCAAGGATGGGTTTCAGGATATCCAGATGATGGGGAGAACCGATCCTTCCATCTTGCAGGAAGCATTAGCGAACCACGGCCTGGAATGGAGAGGGGAGGAGGTCGAGCGGTTTCGCGAGACCTATTACAGGTTCTTGGAAGAGGAGATTGAGATTCCTCGCCCGGGCAAGCGGTTATGTCCAGGCGTACCCTCTCTCTTGGCAGTTCTGGAGGAGAAATCGGGCTTTATTCTCGGGCTTCTGACTGGGAACTGGCGTTCCGGCGCTTTCTTGAAGCTGCGTCATTTTGAGATCGACGGGTATTTTACCGTTGGGGCCTTTGGTGACGATTCTCCGCGAAGAGAAGATCTGGTTCCTATCGTGGTGGAACGTTTTAAAAAAGAGAGGGGGATTCGGATATCGAGAGAGGATGTGTACGTTATTGGCGATACGCCATTGGACGTCCGATGCGCCAAGCCGCACGGAGTCCGGACGGTGGGTGTGGCGACAGGGTTTCACTCGTTGGAAGAGTTGGCCGTGGAGGAGCCGGATTATCTGTTCCCGAATTTTGAGAATGTTGAAGAGGTTGTCGAAGCCTTTTGGCAATCCTAAGAGAACGCTCTTTCAATTTGAGGCCTGAGATGTAAAGAGCCGTTGATTTGAAGATCAACGGCTCTTTTGTGGAGAAATATGCTTGGCGAGACATCAACTATTTCAACAATAATAGCTTCTTTATCTCGGTGAATTTCTCCGTAATCAGTCGATAGAAATACACACCGCTGGACAATCTACCCCCGTTAAAAGTTACACTGTGGAAACCTGCATCTTTCTGTTCATCTATTAAAGTCTCCACTTCCCTACCTTGCATATCATAAACTTTAAGCGTCACATATTGCGGCTCTGGTAATGAGTACTTAATTGTCGTCATTGGATTAAAAGGATTCGGATAATTCTGGTGCAATGCAAATTCCTTCGGAACAGCCAAATTGTCTATTTCTGGATTCAACTCACCTGCGTTTTTTCCAAGGCCATCTTGTATTGCATTGATAATACTCTGTGCATAGAGAATTAAATTATCCGCATCCTTCTCAGAAATCTTTTTCCCACTTTGAGCCTCAACATGATTAATGAAAGCATTTAGTTCATTTATAGCAGCGTTATGATGACTTTTCTGTAGTGATTTGATGGCATTCTTCAACTTTGAAACAAGGCTATTTTCCAAGCCATGATGAAGATCGAGGTTTTCAACGATGGTAATTAACATTTCAATGGCTTCCACTGGTGAATCTGGAAGGGGCGGTAGATGCCCAAACCAATTGGTGAGAATATAATCATAGTTCGTCTGCGAGGCTTCCTGGTCAAAACGGTAAGGACGACCAGAGATAAAAACAAACTGGCCTCCGCTTGCCAGTTCACTGCGAAATCCTCCTTTCCAAATGGTTCCCTCAAGGTCATTCCAATCAAAAATCGGTGTAAACGCAGAGATATTTCCCGGTAATGTATTGGAAGATGTTATAAACATATTCGCTGAGGTGGATTCTGTCGAACCGTTCCCCGGCCCCATATCTACAAGACCCAGGACAATCGCAGCGAGTGGGTTGCTCTCGCCAATTGTAACATTGCCACTCCATGAATCTATATGCACATAACTTGTGCCGAGTACATTATCGAAAAAAGTGCTGGCTATGCGAGTGGCAAGGAGTAAATTGCCTCCTGATAACATGTACTGTTTGATGGCAGGTAGGGACTCGAACCAAAAAGGGAGATCACCTGACCAATTGTTGCCAATCCAGATTACGGTTTTATATTGGAAAAACAACTCAGGCGGAGGCGCCTTTGCTTCATCCAGAGGAGGCAAACCAACCGGGTTGTCCGTAAACAGGTCCCAGAAATCGAAAGGCAGGATTCCGGCCATTGGGGTATTGTAAAAATCCTCAATTTCCTGTCCGTAAGTAGACCAATCTACACCATTAACAAGAAGGATACCTGAATCAGCGACCACGGTCTGTGGATAAACTGGTAATTCGCTCGAAAATTCACTTTCCATTCCATTAGTCAGCTCGAGGGTAACCACATAATAGACAATCTCAGAGGGAATTGTATTATCCATATAAGTTAAGTCGGTTATCAAAGTACTATTTAGTTGGGTATAGGGCCCTCCACTTGTCGAGCTGCGATAGATGTTATAACCTGCGATACCATCCGACTCAGGTAACGTTGTCCATCCAAGGATCGCTTCATTTTCTGCTCGCGAAATAAGCTGTAAGTCAAATGCGAAAGTTATCTCAATCTGTGCTCGAAGTATATCATTTGAATCATAAGTATCGCCTGCCAAAGAGGTAATCACTTCTACATCAAATGTACCAGGCAATGAAGGAGTCCAGGCATCAAAGTCAATCTGTTCAGTTTGTCCAGGCGAAAGTGTCGATGTAGTTCTGAAGGATTGATACTCTGGCACACCTCCCATATTAATATTATATTCTACATTAAAGGATTCAGTCCCTGAGCCCAGATGAGCGACGGTACCCGATGGCACGAGTGACTGTAGGTTGCATCCATTCGGCGGTTGATCGATAGTCACTGCCGCCGCGTCGGACGTGGGTGGATCCGGCTCCGGGAAGCCCAAATTGTAGGCAGCTTCCACTTCGGGCACCATGGCCCGGAGCTTTTCAATGCTGTTCAATCGATCCTCTCCCTGACCTATTATAATGGCATAGATCACCTCCCGTGTATCATCAGGAGCCATGGTGAAAGGTCCAGAACTGAGCGCACATCGCTTGTCCGCCGGGACATCATCCAACCATCCTGTCCCCATAACCGGATCTCCATCAAACATGAAAGTGGTAGGAAGTCCAGTGATGGGATTTATGATTTGCGATCCATCGGAATTCAAGCCTTGCATGACATTATAAACCAATGTTTCATACCGCAGCCAAACATCAGCGTTGTAGGTATGAAAAGCAGTGACGTCCAACCCACCCCCTCCATCTGCTTCGGGTCCCTGAAGCATCATAAAGCCTACAGTAGGTGGTGCGACTTGGTACATTTCGTCGAGATTGCTGGAATTGTAGCAGTAGCCCAATTCTAAGTCGGTATCAAATCCTATGAAATCATCCGTAAATCCTTCAGGTGGTCCTCCCAAATCTGGATCACTCCAAAAATAGAGATAAGTATCCTCCAGAAGATTAGAGCCCTTATTGATGATCCTGTATTTCAAGAATATCGTATTAGCCAGGGTATTCGGCCAGCGATAGGCAAGAACGGTGAGTTGAACTTCGATACCCAAAGGTTCAGGGGTGCCCATCCACCCTATATGTAGTGAGGGATCAGCATCGTTGAATACTGCCCAAAGTGTTTGGTCGCCGAGGAGCAACGGATTACCTCCTTCATCAATTGGAGCACCGTCTGCAATGGGCCAATCGTCCCAATCAAGCGTCCCTGGACCATCTCCGGTAGTTATCTTGTATACGCGAAAGCGAGGATCGTCCGGGTTTGCTGGCACCCCATCTTCCATAATTCCAGGTCCAAATTCACATTCATCACTAAACTTAGATTTGGCCATCAGTAGTTGGCCATCAACCATCGCACCCACTGAAAGCCCTGCAGCGAAAACGGTGGTTTTCAAGGAACCTTTTGGGAAAAATAGACCACCACTGTTGAGGACACCACCGGTTATATCCTGCGCAATGCTACCGTGATTGGTCACGAACATGTCTAAATTGTTCACGTCGATTCTGGTGTCGTTGTCTACGCTTAAAAGAGTCATTATTTTCGCTGTTTGTTTTTTAAGACCCTTATCTTTTGAAAAAAGGGAAATCAATGGAAAAAGGATTCCCACAGTGAGACAAGCGACGAATAGTCTCATTCTACTCATTGTCTTCATGACGTAGCCTCCTCCTTTTATAATTGTGAAGTGTAAAAATTTTTATAAAAATGTGTGTTATTTGTCCACTATTTTGTGATAAAATGAATGTTGAGAAAACCCCACCTACTCCTTTCGGATGGTGGACCACGGTTCCTGCTGGCTCTTTGATATAATAATCTTCCTAACATGCTTATTACTCTTTCAAGTTGGTGAGATCGATTATGTAACTTGTTTGTGCAAAATACTTTGGTATCACCTTTTACAGCACTTGAATCATTTTCCGTATTGCCCGAAACTTATCCATCTCCAAGCAATATTAACACATAATAATTGAGGCAACTGACATTCATCAATCGAATAGATTTTCTTTGGCATAATAGCCCTAATTTATAAAAAACCTTTTGCGATTGTTATGCACCTAAAAAGTCAGTTTCATCAAAAAAAAGCGGACTGCAACAAAGTTAATTACACTTTGGCAGCCCGGCTATCATGGTAAGCAAATATGTTTAAACAGAATTGCCCTGCTTAAAGTCGCTGTTGACCTCTCCCCGACGAACAGCTTACTTTAGATCCGTGGCTTTTCCCGAAGTCTCGGGACAGGGTGCCCCCCGGTTTTCCGGGATTTACCTTTTCGGTGATATTTACTTGAATCTAATCGATAGAAGTTCCTCCAATATACAGAGGTTAGAATAAGCTTAAATTTTATTTAGAGTAGGTGGACTTTTTTCTGTACAAATATTATTATATGGTTAATTTTTATAAAAGTCAAGAGGGAAATGAATTTGGAGAATTTTCTCATAACTCCGGATTTTTCTCAAACCGCTAAATAAATGAACTCTTTAATAATAACTGGACTTTGACAAATTTCCTTTTATGATCATGGAAAGGGTGTCATGCCTGCCATGCCTGCGGCAGGCAGGAAATCTTTAATCAGGCATCCAGGGGGCGGGGACAATCAAATAGGGATTCCCCACCCAATAGATTCCCGCTCAAAACAATGCGGGAATGACAATCCCCCGCTTGATCCAATGATTTTAGGATTTGTTCCATTTTATCTTTAAGGAATCCAATTTATGAAAATTTGCCAAAGTCAAGTAATAATTTTGTCGCCTGCGACTATTCTCCGAACTTGATGACTTCCACGGGGCAGCTTTCCGCTGCTTCGCGGATGCAATCTTCGTTAGCCTCTAAGTCTGCTCCTGAGATGATCTGGGCTGTTTCGTCTCCCATCTCGAAAACATCCGGGCAGGTATCCACACAGAGTTCGCACGCCGTGCATTCCTCTTCAATCCACACTTTTTTGATGGCCATTGCTTCACCTCCTCTTTTTAAGAGTTCCGGATTATTTTGTTATCACCGTGGTCTATACTTCATAAATTAGAGCTTATAGTATTACAAGAAAAGTCTTTGTTTTTTTGTAAAAATATATTCTCCTAAATCTCTTAAATTATTTACCTGAAAATTGAAAATCAAAACTCAAATATCAAAATGACAAATAAAAATGTAAAATTATCTCTTCCCTTTACTCTCATTTGCAGATTTTAAAGAGGTGTTGAAAGAGGCCTTTTTTTTGAAATCTTTTTAAATTTTGATCTGTCATTTTCCATTTTAATATTTGATCTTTACATTACACAGTCTAAAATTATTTGAATTTTCCAAATGGTAATAATCGATTTTAATGGCTTACGGCTTTGCCGCGCTAAGGATTTTCTCCTAATTGCTGTTTGTATTTTTTTTGAAGCGATTCAACGATGGCTCTTGGGCTCTGGGAGGATAGTGTTTTTCCTATCTCTTTGAGCCGCATGGGTATACCGTACCGAACCACGATGGACTTCCTCTTGGGACGGAAGAAGAGGCGGAGAAGGTGGTACCGAGAAAGGATCGGAGGGTTGAGGAGTAGACGATCATCGGCTCCTTCTACGCGGAAGAAAAGGATGTAGAGATCGAAAGAGGGTCTCTGTTTTGCGACCTTCTTGGCTTGGATGAGAACTCGGCCGAGGCCGGATCGCCAGTGAGGGACGGTAACGGGTCCTCCGTCGGGAAAGATGAGGACGCGATTTCCGTTCATCCAGCTTTGGGTAAAAGACCTGAGGGATTTCGCATTGAAACGAGCGGATTGGTATCCACTGATTTGGGGAGCGCAGGCCTGAACCCAATCGGTGAAGGGGCCGAATCGGTGTTCGTTGGTGGGAAGGGGACCGAACTCCTCGGGGGTCACGGTGATGGGAAACATCCAGGGGTGAAATCCAGGGATGATCCCCTGGGCCAGGAGCCAACCCAGAAAGTAGAGTTTTCCTGAGTGGTTTGGGATGTCAGCTGTCGAGGCCGCGACGGCGAAGAAGTCGAATCCAAGAAACGAGGGATGCTCTCCGATGAGGAGGATGGGAAAGTTGGAGGAGAATAGATCCCGAACCTGGTGATCCATAGTCACATTCAATTGAAGACCCAATGTTTTCAGGAAACGCTCGCTGCCGGGGCAGATTCCTTCTTCTATTAAGCTGTTGCTCAAGGATTGGCATTGGTTGAGGAAGGATGTGATGGGGAGTAGCCAGGGTCGATCACAGAGACGGTAGAAGACGCTCTCCTTCCGATTTTTTTTGTGATCCCGTAATACGGCCTCCAGGGGCGTCTCTCTGCAGGTGATGGGTCTTTTAGGGTGTTCTGGAGAGCCCTCTGGAATGATTCGGCCATGGTGGTGAACAGCCGGAGAAAAGGTCGTTTAGAAAATCGTATCCTCATAGCGGGATTGAGAAAACGTGTTTATTAATTTGAGCTTTGCACCGGTTCTTAGCCGTGAGTGTGGATGTTCAACCTCCAACTCAACCCGACCAGTAGACTGAACTTCCCTTCTCGCTTTGTGAGTCCATAAGCAGGGAATAGTTCGATCGTCCATTTTGGGAATGTCCACACCAATCCAAACCGTACGTTACCGCGGTCTTCTGTACCTGCCGGAATGGTGGGACGTGTTGATAAAAAGCCGTTTGCTTCCCATGCGAGTTGCAAGGTACGGTTGATTCTCCAGATCGCCCCGAGTCCGTAAACGAGAACATCGTTTTGCTCGTTGAGATTGCGGGGGGCTGTTAAGATTCCTATTCCCATGTCCCCGAAAACCAAAACCGGTCCAGCCCGATGGGCTGCAAGCGTCGATATGGTGATGTCGGTTGTGTTTGGGCCCAGACCCCGGTCCTGGTTGGTGTTGGGGAGTTTCGTTTCGATTCGGAAGCCGAGAGCCGGTCGATGTTTTTTAGGCGGTATTATACAGGCCACGGTGGCAATGCTGACGTCACCGATGTCGTGGGCTGTGTTTGATTGAATGTCGTATTGACCGAGGTCGGGATTTCCGTGAATCCTTAGAAACTCTTGCACGACGCCGGTGATTTTTACCGAGACATACTTGGAGATGTAGAAATCGAAGCGGAGCATGCCTAGACGGATCAAGTCTCCCCGGAGTCTGGAGACGGGGGCCTCCCACTCTTGCTTGAATTCAACAGCCAAAAATACATTTATGGAGCCTCTGGGCATGAGCTGCAGGACATGGGTTTTCAGGGCGAGGGGAACTGTTGATCCATCGGGAAAACTGTTTTCCTTTTCTGGATGATTTTCCTCTGCAATGACTAAATTCGCGAAAGTGAATGCGAGGATGAAAAAGAACCTTGTCATCGCTGGGGAGTGATTTTTATTCTTCCGAGATTGGCATTGCCACATTTGATGTTGCCTATATGTCAACGTTATTCCTCATGATGTCTTCTCTGTTGATCAGCATTCTGGCTGTCCCGTAGAAATAGGAACGGAAGTTTGTATCCACTGGGAGTAGGTGCCGTTTGGGTAGAAGGGAATTTTAGCCTCTTGTGCAGAAACTCGTGAAGAAGTTAGAATTAAAAAGAAATTAAGTTGAATGATGACCTGAAGTGTGATTCGATTATAGAATTTAAGTGACATAGATAAAACCTCCTGCAGAGTTATGAATTTTTCAGTTTTAAACTTATGCGGTTGTTTCTATTTTAAAAATTCCTCAATTTTATTTACGAGGGTTTTAAATTCTTCATCGGTGTACCCTCTCGACTGATAGACGATCCTGCCCTCTCTGTCGATGAGGACATTCCTTGGGATATGTATCGTCGCGAATTTTTGATATATCTCTCTGTTTGGGTCAGGAGCCATCAAGAAACTCAGTTCGTTTTTCTGTTTGAATTCCATCAATTCTTCTCTGGAATGTTCTCGGCCTATGGCAATGACAATGAGATCCTTATCTTTAAATTTCTGCCAAATTTCTTTTTCTAAGAGCGGCATTTCGGCCATACAAGGGCCGCACCAGGTGGCAAAGAAATTGAGTAAAAGGACCTTCCCTTTGAGTCTGTCTGTACAAAACTCTTGGCCTTCAAGCGTGGTTGCAGTAAACGAGGGGACGAGTTGCCCCACTTCGGTCAAAGATGTCTTTGTCGTGTCTTGGGCCAAGGCAAGTTGCGCGAAGAAGACAAGAATGAGCCCTGATGCTACAAAAAATCGCTTCATCGGTAAACTCCTTATATTCTGATTTTTGATTTCATGATGGATGGGTGATTCCTGTATTTCCAGTATCCAACTTAGTACTTTGATATTAAAAAATCAATCACTTAATTTCAAGAAAAAAAATCGGTAGAACCGTAAAACTCTTTTTCAAGATGTCGCGCAAATTTCACTTTCATTTTTATCCTATCTTTTCTATATTAATCGATGTTATCGACTGGCCATCGGAGAGTTGTGGTGAAGCAGTTTTTTTATTTTATCGTGCGGAAGTGGATTCGGGGTTGGGAGGATATACAGAATCAGGAAGTGCGGAGCCGGTACGGCGTGCTGGAAGGTTGGGTCAGCATCGGTGTCAACTTCTTTTTGTCCATCATCAAGGGGTTGTTTGGGATCTTAACGGGTTCTGTGGCGCTTATCGCCGATAGTTTTCACACACTCTCGGATGTTGCCACGTCTGTTGTCGTCGTGGTCTCTTTCAAGATCGCTAGGAAGCCTTCGGATGCATCGCACCCCTTTGGACACGGCAGGATGGAGGCTGTGGCCACAGTCGTGGTGGCTGTTCTTCTTCTGGTAGTGGGAATTGAAGTCTTCAAGAGTAGTTTGGATCGAATTCTCCACCCGAAGGTATTCGAGGCCTCCTGGTTTGTTATCGGTATTATCGTCCTGACCGTCGTGATTAAGGAGTTGCTGGCCCGGTTTTCCAGAGAGTTGGGACGCATGGTGGAGTCTTCGACCCTTGAAGCGGATTTCTGGCACCACAGGACGGATGCGATTTCTTCGGTTTTAGTGGTTTTTGCCTTTATCGGTCAGCGTTTTGGCATCTCGTATCTGGATGGGGCTACT
>Ga0114930_10001648_pt1 | contig 20934 bp, 15 predicted proteins | sample AnhtaG_FD_87300 | JGI IMG/M metagenome (GOLD analysis project Ga0114930, IMG submission 87300) | Deep subsurface microbial communities from Anholt, Denmark to uncover new lineages of life (NeLLi) - Anholt_01485 metaG | ecosystem: Environmental > Aquatic > Marine > Oceanic > Sediment | place... | reverse complement strand
TATGCCGCAGGCCCATAAAATGCCCCAGGTAGCCGCCAGGCCTACATACACACCCCACCGTCGACGAAACGTCTCAGCAAACGACTTGGACAGAAACACCCGGTCGTATAGCAGCACCACCACGGGCGCGGTGACCATCACACCCTTGCTGCCCATTCCCAACACACAACAGACCACCGCGGCCACGTACCACCAGACCCCACGAAACGAGTCTGTCCCGCGGATCACGCAGTACAGGGTCAACAGATAGAACAACCCCATCATCGACTCGCTGCGCTGGATGAGGTAGGTGACGCTTTGGGTCTGTAGCGGGTGAACGGTCCAGAGCAATGCCACCACCAATGCCAGCGGGGCCGATGATCGGCCAAAGCGATTTGCAAACGGCTCATGCAGCAGCGTCCGGCGAACGATCCCGTACAAAGTCAGACCGGCCAGGATGTGAATGAGCAGGTTCAAGGCATGGTATCCTGCAACCTTCAGCTCACCGAAGGCATAGTTGATCGCCAGGGACAGATCGAGCACCGGCCGCCTGCCGGACAGCGCCTCCCACGGTGGCCAGACTTCCCGAATCCGGGGATTCTGGAGAATGTGTACGGCGTCATCAAAGAGGAATACGCCGGCGAAGCTGTTGAGGTAGACAGTGAGGCCGGCGAGGATCACAAGGACCGGCAGAAAGGTAGCACCGACACCCCGCTGGGGAGCGTCTTCTCCCTTCTTGCTTGCCGACTTCCTACGAGGCATCAAGGCTTCTATTCATCGGTCGTCGGGGCAACCGCCACAGCTTTGGTCTCAGGTACGGACCGGATACATCATGTCGGATCAGTATCCACGCAATGTACGGACGCTTCAACCGCTACATGCGGAATGAGCCGGAGGATAGAGCTGTGAGCAAGGGAGAAGAACACCGCATCGGCATCGAGAGCCGAGCCGGCTGTCAGTCCTCCGAGGAGCGTGCCTTCTCGTCGAGGACGGCCTCAAGTGCCTGGCGGGCGTCGGTGTGGTCTGGCGCAACTTGCAGGGTCTCCCGGAAGGCCCGTTCTGCTAAGTCCAGATTGCCCACTTTCCACAGCGCCATGCCAAGCTCATAACGCGCAGGGACGTTGCGTGGCTCGCTCTTCAGCGCTTGGAGATAGTGCCGAATGGCGCCCTGATAGTATTCCTTCTCAGAGTCTTTCTTCTCAGAGTCTCCCTTCTCAGATAGACAGTTAGCGAGGTTGTAGTGCGCCGCCCCGAAGTCGTGTTTGAGCCACAGGGCTTGACGAAAAGCCTCGATCGCTTCGTCCAGATTGCCCTTCGCTTCGTCCAGCTTGCCCTTCGCTTCGTCCAGCTTGCCCTTGGTGGCCAGGGCGATTCCCAAGCCGTTATGTGCGCTGGGTGAATCGGGGTTGATTCGCAGAGCCTTTTGGAAGGCCTGAATGGCTTCGTCCACTACGGCTGGATTGGTACCCACTTTGTTAAGTAGAGTCGTGCCCAGATTGACCCAGGCATTGGCGCGCTCCGGGTCAATCCTAATAATCGTACGATACTGTTCAATGGCATCGTCGACCCTGCCCTGCCGAAACAGGATATTGCCCAGGTTGAGGCGTGCGGCCGAGTAACTGGAACGAATTGCCAGGGCAATACGGAAGTGTTGGATCGCTTCATCCGGCCGACCCGTGTCGGACAGAGCGTTGCCCAGATTAAGATGCGCCCTGGCGAAGGTGGGTCTTAGGCGCACGGCCTCACGAAACGACTCGATGGCCTCTTCCAGCCGGCCGTGGGCAACCAGGGCGAAGCCCAGGCCGTTATGCACGTTGGCGGACCGGGGGCTGATCCGCACGGCCTCTTGCAGCGCCGTCATGGCCTGCTTCAACTTTCCCTCTGCCAGGAGAGCAATACCCAGGTTCTCGGCGGCGCGAGGATTCTTGGGGCGTTTCGCCAGCACATCGCGCCACATCGACACCTCACTATGATACACCTCGTTGCGCTCGACGGTGCCGTATGCCAAGGACGCCACGATCAAAACGGCCACCAGTGCGGCCGCAGATCGCCGGATAGAGTCGCCCATCGACACACGGGCTGCCAGGCGTCGCCAGGTCCAGTCCGCACCGATCACAACCAGCACGACGACCGCCGCCAGGGAGAGATACATCCGATGCTCAAACAGCGGGTCCTTGATCGGGATGAAGCTCGACGTCGGTGCGAGAATCAGGAAAAACCACGCCCCTAGAAAGCCCAGCCAAGGTCTGCGGAAAAACGCCCAAACCGTCCCACCGACCAGCGTCACGATCGCTGCCGCCGGAACGACGATCCCTGTAGTCGTTGAAGCTGCCCGCCAGTTGTAGTCCAGACACAGCGGATGGGGCCATAACGACAGCTTGAGATACTTAGCCAATACACCGAATTGGGTCAGGGCATATTCGAGCGGCGTGATGCCCTTGTAGGAAAAACCGACGGTCCCAGCCCTCCTGGAGGTGCCTACCACCCCGTGTACAATGCCGCAGGCCGACAAAACGCCCCAGGCAGCCGCGAGGCCCAAGTACAACCCCCAACGCCGACGAAACGCCTCAGCAAACGACTTGGAGAGAAAAACACGGTCGTACAACAGTACCACTACCGGCGCCGTGACCATGACACCTTTGCTGCCCATCCCCAGCGCGCACGAGAGCACCGCCGCCACGTGCCACCAGACCCCACGGGGTGAGGTCGCTCCGCGAATCACGCAGTACAATGTCACCAGATAGAACAGCCCCATCAGGGATTCCGCACGCTGGATGAGATATGTGACACTCTGGGTCTGCAACGGATGCACCACCCAAATGAGCGCTGCGACCAGGGCAGGCCATTCGGATGTCAAACCCAAACGCTCCCGGAGGGGCTCGCGCAGCAGCGTCCGGCGAATGATCCCGTACAGGGCCAGCCCGGCCAGCAGATGAACCGAGAGGTTTACGGCGTGATAGCTCCAGGCACTCTCACCACCGATGGCACGGTTCAACGCTAGGGAGTAATCCACGACCGGTCGCCTGCGGGCCAGTGCTTCCCACAGCGGCCAGAGAGTCTTTAGACGTCGATCGCCGAGGATGTGGAGCCGATCGTCGAAAAGGAAAACACCGGCGAAGCTGGAGTAGTAGGCTAGCAGCCCGACGACGATGATCAAGAGGGGCAGGAACAGCCAGCCGGAGAAACGAAGGTAGTTGCCACAATGGAGACAAAACCTGGCTTCTGCGGAGCTGAGGGTGCCGCACCTCTGGCAAACCTTGCTTTCCCCATTCACGACCGGGGCAGGCACAACGGTTCCGCCGCGATTCCCTTGGGCGTTGTTGCTGGGTTTCCCCGTCGCCATCACGTTGTTCCCCGTATCCTTCCTCCGGGAAGAAGGCACGCACGATCGCCCGGCATCACCATGCCCGGTCACCACAAGGATCGGAACACCTCAGTATCTGCGGAATCTGTGCATACCACAAGCACCGATAAGTGGTGAATGTGTTGAGGCGGTCCGAGCAGATTCGGTGATTCGCTGATAGGTTATTATTGGAGGACCTTGTTCTTAGCTGCGGTTGCTTCCAATCCCTGCGCGGCTTCGCAGGCGGTTGCATTTTGACCCGACTCGATCATTTCCAGCAGGTTCTCGACTTGATGCGCCAACCGGCCTGTCGCCAGGCCTGGGTCCATGGTGTAAGGCGTGGAGTCCTCGTTGGAGGCGTCGCGCGCCAGGCTACGCAAACTGGAGAGGCTTTCTCGGGTGCTTTCCAGAGCTTGCTGCACCTTGTCCGTCTCGGACCCACCGAATCCAACGTCAGCCAGCGGGCTGCGCATGGGACCAACAGGCACGGAGCACTCTTTCAGCAGCAGAGGTTGGGATGGAGCTTCCGAGCCGGTAGACCCGGTAGATATGGTACGGTTGAAGATCTGCGCCAGTTCGTCGGCGAGCTTGCGGGACCGCTCGGATTGGACAACCAGCCGATCATAAATCGACCGGGCGTTACGCTCGGCAATGCTGCCCTTCGTGGCAACTTCATGGGCACGATTGAGCAGATGTCGCAGGTCGCGCACGACATTCTTGATTGTGGCGGCGAGCTTTCGGAGCTGTCCGTCGCGCTGCTTCAATTGTTGCGAGGCGGTTTCCGCCCGACCGACGAGCGGCCGGGCCTGCTGGACCTGTTGCTCGAGGCTCGCCCGAATTGCCCGCGCCTCCGCGAGGTCGCCGGGTGCGGCACTGTTGAGCCAACGCTCGAACTTCGAGACCCGCCGAGTGGTCGTGTCGATGTTTGAGCGAACGTATTGCTCGAGCGCTGCGAGCTCCCCCCGGATAGGGCGTGTCACATCGTCGTCGGGCACGGTCGATGCGTGGGGCTGTGTCTGAATGTCCGGCATACGCCGTGGGGCGCTCTGAATACCACTGGAGACGCCCTCCATGACCGGCGAAGCCTGCGCCGGGTCGGTGCCGTACTCCGGCCAGTCCTCCCGCAGCGTGCTTGGGCGAGCCGGGGTGGTCATCATGGCTCCTGACGGTTGCCAGGCCGATGGCTTGCCAATACTGTCCTCACAGCCGGGCCGTCCCCCAATGACCATCATTTGTGCGATGACGGATTGGATGAACGGGCCGTTAATCGTGCGCCTATCGGCAGAGTAGGCACTGAGCAGGGCGTTGTCGCAGAGCGTGTTGATGATTCTGGGCAGCCCCCGCGAGAAGTCGTAGATCGCCCCGAGAGCGTCCCCGTCAAAGATGTCGACACAATGGTCGGTGACCACGGCCAGGCGGTGCCGGATGTACCCCTCCGTGGCTTGTCGGCTCAGCGCGGGAAGATGAAAGCTGCGAAAGATGCGCTGGCGTAGCTGACGTAGCGCCGGTGACAGAAACATGCGTTGCAGCTCCGGCTGCCCGACGATCGCGACTTGAAGGAGCTTGGCGTCGTCGGCTTCGACATTGCCGATCATGCGGAGTTGCTCAAAGCCCTCGACCGGCAAGTTCTGGGCCTCGTCGAGCACGAGGACAACGGGAATGTTCTGGGCAAACTGGGCCAGCAGGTAATCGTGAAGCGCCCGGACAAGCTGTGTCGGGCTGGTCCCCGGCTTGACCGGCAGCTCGAACTCGGTGCAGATGGACTCCATCAGATCGTCGGGGTTCTGTACGGCATGATTGATCGTGGCGAAGGCGATATGCGTGCCGAAGTGACGCAGCATCATCCGGGTCACCAGCGTCTTGCCTGCTCCCACCTCACCGGTCAAGAGCACGTATCCTTTCCGCTCCTTGGCCGCATAAATCAGCGACGCCAGAGCCTCTTCGTGATCGCGAGTGGAGTAGAAGAAACGCGGATCGGGGGTGTTATTGAACGGTAGTTCCCGGAACCCGAAGAAATTGGCATACATGGAGGTCCCTCTGGGCAAACCTCATCCACCCCGCCGGCTGGCCGGTAATCGCACGTTGGAGTATCGGTCTTGCCCTTGGGCGTCTTGAGGTGCCCGCGCCGGTCTTCCCGGACCTCAGCACGGGCCTTACCGGATACAATCAGGCTGTCCTATAACCCCAGCCCCTCCCGTCCTGAAATCCCCAAGGGACAGGTTCAGACCGCCGCAGTACCACCCGATAATTCGCATAAAGTGACTATGCGCTGCGGATGCGCGGAATGGTTACGTTGATCAGCGCCACGCAGGTGCAATGCGCCTGCGTGGATGGGACGATCCAATGGCTGCACTGCCAAAGTGGCGGCTGGGTATTATCGCGGTGACCCTCGGTTCCACCGGCTGCGCCGCGAAGAACGCCGATATGCTTCACTTCCTTCGGGAGCATGAGCATGAAGTGTCCGCGATCGAGTACCGCATCGGTATCCCGGACACGATCGGAGTCAGCGCACCGCGCATTCTCGAAATCGACGGAGAGACGCAGCGGATCCAGCCGGACGGTAAGATCAACCTGCGGCTGCTCGGAGAGATCAAGGTCGTCGGTATGACCGCCAAGGAGATAGCCGCCAAGCTGGAAGTGCTGTTGAGCCGGTATTACGTGGATCCCAAGGTAAGTGTCCGCGTACTCAATTACGCCAGCAAGAAGTACTACGTGTGTGGACAGGTGTCGGCGCCGGGTCCGAAGTCCTATACGGGCCACGATACCTTGCTCGACGCCGTGCTCACCTCCGGCGTCAGCCTCCTGTCATGGACGAGTCGTGTCAAGGTGGTCCGACCGGCGCACGGTGATACGCCCGTTCGCAACCTGGAGGTAAATGTCGACGAGATGATCAAGGTGGGGAACTGGACCCAGAACATACTGTTGGAGCCGGACGACATCGTCTACGTTCCACCGACTCCGATCGCATGGCTCGGACAGCGGGTTCAGGAGGCACTGTTCCCGGTGTCGCCGGTTGTGCAGGCGTATAGGACACCGGCTCAGTTTATGGACGTGCAGGACTACTACGAAGATGACCTGAACGGGCCCAGACGCAGGGGCAGCTCCCGTATTCGCTGATGAGAGTCTGTAAACCTCCCTTTTCCAATTCAGATTCGCCCTCTGGGGTAGATGTGTATGGGTAGAATCGCCGACGCACTGAAACGCGCAGAACAAGAACGCCGCCCGGCCCTTGCCGCTTCGGTGGAACAGGCGGGTACCACTGCCACGGCGCCGGAGCCGTCCGCGCTGACGTATACCATCGAACCACCGACGACGCCCACCGACGACGTGACGTCTGAACAGCATATTTCAGCGGTCGAAGGACTGTTCGAATCCCTTGTTCCGTTTTACGAACCCTCCTCGCTGGTGACGGAGCAGTACAGGTCGTTGCGGACGCGGCTGCTGAGCCAGAATCCACACTATGAGCATCGAGTCATCGCCATCACCAGTGCGGTTCCCAAGGAAGGCAAGAGCGTCACCACGTTGAATTTAGGGTGCGTCCTGGCGGAAATTCGTCACCTAAAGGTCCTTGTTGTCGATGGTGACTTCCGCCGCAGTTCGCTCGCCCAGATGCTCAACCAGGCAGATGGGCCTGGACTTGCGGAGGTCCTCAGCGGGGAAGTAAGCTACAATGAGGTGCTGCGCGACACGCCGGTTGCCAACTTGAAGTTCATTCCAGCCGGCAGCACGAACAAGCGCCCGGCTGCCGAGCTGCTCACCGCAGCCGGTGCAAAACCGACCTTCAAGCGAATGCAGAACGATTTTCATTATACTATTGTGGATACGCCGCCGGCAACCACGGTGACCGACGTGGAGATCATCGGGCAAATGTGCACCGGGGTCATCATGATCGTCCGATTGCATCGCACGCACGAAGCCGCCGCCAGGCGCGCCGTCCGGCTGCTCCAGGTCAACAGTGTTCCGATCATCGGCTGCATGATTGTGGGACGCGACTCTCCGGTGGGTCACTACGGCTACGGCTATGGCTACGGCTATCGCCACAATTATTCCCGGTACTACAATTACCTCAAGCAGGCGGAAGGCGACATCTAAAAGGCGTCGATTGGTGGACTTAAGTAGCATTCCTTTGACACCATACTGTGCCGCGGCAACGGCACGCTCCGAGCGTCAAGAACCGGTATGATCAAGAATCGTTTGATTGTGTCCATCGCCAGCTCGTGGGACTACGATCCGACGAGCAAGCACCACATCATGAAGATCCTTTCCCGCCACAACGACGTTCTCTGGATCAACTATCATGGCAGTCGGCGTCCTGAGATCAACGGCAGGGATTTGAAAGGCACGTGCTCGGCCCTGGCCCGGGTCACCCGCGGGATTCGCCGGGCAACCTCGTCGGTCTTCCAGCTTACACCTCTGGTGCTTCCCGGAGCAACAAACCCTCTACTCCAGCGGCTGCATCAACGAATGCTGATCGCGCAGATTCGCCGAGGTATCCGGACCGTTACCGGCGGGAGGGAAAAACCGGTCCAGGTATGGTCGTTCGCCCCGGACGTCCCCTATTTGGTGGGGGCGTTCGACGAGGAGTGTTTCATCTACTACTGCGTTGACGAATACACGCAGTTTGAAGGGTTTGACTCCGAGCGGATTGCAGCCGCGGAAAATGAGATGATCGACCGGGCGGACATTGTGGTGACCACCTCCGAGCCGCTCTTGAAAACCAAGCGGGCTCGAAGACACGATGCGGTCTTGGTCCGACACGGTGTTGATTATGACCATTTTGCGGCGGCATGGTGGTCGTCATTGCCTCGCCCGGCCGATCTGGCAGCGATTCCCCGGCCGATCTTCGGTTTCTTCGGCCTGATACAACACTGGGTCGACTGCGCCCTCCTTGCCAAGGTCGCGTGCCTCCGCCCCTTGTATTCGTTCGTTCTGATCGGAGACTGCAAAGTCGACGTTGGGGAGCTGGAGCGCCTCGATAACGTATTCTTGCTGGGCCGGCGGCCTTATGAGGATTTGCCCGCCTACTGCGCGGCCTTCGACGCCGGAATGATGCTGTTTGTACACAACGCGATGACACGCAATGTCAACCCCGTGAAGATGTACGAATATCTGGCGGCCGGTTTGCCCATCGTCTCCACGCCGCTTCCCGAGGCCGAGCGCTATGAAGGGCCGATCATCATAGCCGACACCGCCGAGCGCTTTGCCCAAGCCTGCGACCAAGCGCTGGCCACTCAGCACTCGCGCGATCGGGAAGCGATCAGCCGACTCGTCGAGATCGAAACCTGGGCATCGAAGGTGGAGTACCTGTCCGACATCATTGTGGCTCGAACCAATCCGGCGCCGCGCGCGGTGTCCAAGCCCCGCCGCGAGGTCGTTCCTTCGGGCCGGACCGCACACGAGATGGCCGCTGCGATCCATTGAGCAGCACTGCGCTATCGCATCCGACCATTGCGGATCGGCTCGCCTGTTGGTAGCATAACCTGCTAACCGGTGGGCATTTTGAGCCTGCTGCCCGGAAAACACACATGAGAACAATTGCCATTATCGTGATGGTTGTTGCACCCCTGTTGTGCAACGGATGCGGCACGGCTGTCACCACCGAGTTCCCGAATGCCGTATCGGGTACCGGCGGGCGGCCTATTGTCCTCGAAGACATTCAGACAATCGTAGACAATCCGAACCTTGCCGATGATGAGAAACGGTCGCAGCTTAGAGATCTCGGCATAGAGGACGAAGAGCTTATCGAAGCCCTACTGACGCTCTGACCCGAAGGCCCGAACAGGATCGTGCCAGCGAAACCGGCGATTTGGCTCACATCCTTCTTTGACTGACCGGTCCCTCCTTTCATCGTTTAGAGGCAACGGAACTGCCCGGATACCGTGTATTTGCGGGCCTTGATGTTTGATATTGCCGTGGGCCGTCCGCAGTGGCACGGAACGTGTCTAGTGTTGACATCGGCAATGCATCACCTAGCATGAAAGAGAAGAGGCGATGCTTTGAGCAGGCCCAAACGGGACGACGGACGACTGTGTTTACGGGTATTGTAGAACGTACGGGCACGATTACGGATACCAGACCGGTGCCAGGCGGACGGCGCTTGCGCGTCGACGTGGGTCCCATGGCGGCCGACTGTGCGCAGGGGGCCAGCGTCTGCGTCAGCGGGGTGTGTCTGACCGTGGTCGGCGCCGCGGGTCAAGAGCTTGACTTTGATGTGATTGCCGAAACGATCAAAAAAAGCACGCTCGGGTCCAAGGGCGTGGGGGGCCAGGTCAACTTGGAACGGTCGCTACGGGTCGGGGACAGGCTCGACGGCCACTTCGTGCAGGGCCACGTTGACGGAAGAGCCATCGTTGATCGGGTTCAGACCTCTGCACGCGAATATGTGATCTGGTTGCAGCCAGAGCAGTTACTCGTCCCATATATCGTACCGAAGGGATCGGTGGCGGTCGACGGTGTGTCGCTGACTATCGCCGCGATGAAGGACGGGTCTTTTTCGGTTGCTTTGACCCCAACCACCCTCGAACGGACAACTCTGTCATCGCTGGCTAGGCGAGATTCCGTGAACATCGAGACCGACATCATCACGCGGACGATCATCTACCACCTCGCCCACCTGGCGGTTCCGGGAGGGCTTACCATCGACGCGTTGCGCGAGGCGGGCTTCGCATGACGACTGAACGCCTTGAAAACGCAGTCTCCCCGGCGGTGACACGCCCAAAGCCGTTGGTCGGTGTTACGATGGGTGATCCGTGCGGGATCGGCGCGGAGGTCATCGTCAAGGCACTCGTTGATCCCGACGTGCGCTCACTGGGGCGTTTTGTCATTTATGGCGTCGAAGAAGTGCTGTCCGGCGCAGCGGACGCCGCGGGCATCCACCCGTTCTGGTTTCCCGTACGACACGATGAGCAGCTCCGAATTGACAGCGGTGTGATCGTGATCGACTTTGAGGAATATCCAGCCGGTTTCTGGCTGCGTGCCCGACCTACAGCCGAAGGGGGCCGGGCCTCTTTGCGTCTCCTGGACGAAGCCATTGAGGCGGCGCGCCGCGGAAACATCAGCGCCATCGTCACCGCGCCGATCCACAAGACCAGTTGGAAGTTGGCCGGCTGCCACTTCCCGGGGCACACCGAGAAGCTCGCTGACGCCTTGCACACAAAACGATACACCATGGCGTTCGTTGGGGGCGGGTTGCGGATTGCACTTGCGAGCACGCACGTCAGCCTGTTTGAGCTTCGCAACCGCTTCACCATCGGTCTGGTGTTTCAGCCTATTGATCTGCTACATGACGCCCTGAAGCATTGGTTCGGCATTGAGCACCCGCGCATCGCCGTGGCCGGCTTGAACCCTCACGCCGGCGAGGACGGGCGATTCGGCGACGACGAGCGGCGGGTCATCGAGCCGGCCATGCAAATGGCCCGTCACGCCGGCATCGACGTCCAGGGACCGTTTCCTGCTGACACGTTGTTTACACCGCAGCGCCGAAACCGCTACGACGGTATTGTGGCCATGTACCACGATCAGGGGTTGATCCCGATGAAAATGCTTGCGTTCGACACAGCCGTCAACGTAACGCTCGGGTTGCCGATCATCCGGACAAGCCCCGATCACGGCACCGCCTTCGACATTGCCGGCACCAGCCAGGCTGATCCCGGCAGCATGAAAGAGGCCATCCGGCTGGCGTGTGAATTTGCCTCCCGAGCCCAGGCCCCACCAGCACCTCCGCCGCCCGTCGCCGTCCCCGATGCCCAAGTATAGGGCGGAGGTAGCCTGCCACAGGCTCGCCCGGCAGGCGGGGTCTTATCAGACCAGACTCATCCGGTGTCAAAACTCCGGCGTCCGTTGTTGACGGCCAGGATAAGCACACCAAGGATCGAATAGGCGTGCCGTATGTATTTGGCGGGTGAGTGTTCGCGTTAGTGCCGTTTCAAGTCGGAGGATCTCCCGCAGCGAAGCACTCCACGGCCGGCACAGGGACCGGCCGCTACATAGGCCGCGATACTCCGCTTCTGGAAAGGGCAGTAGGCGGGGGAAATGAGAATGAGACCTTACGCAACGATGATGGCACGTGGAACCAAGCACTTCTTGGGCCGCCATGGCGGAGGGACCGCAACCGAGTATGCCTTCTTGCTGGCACTGATCGCGCTGGCGGCGTTCGGAGCGATTGCGTCGCTCGGCCCGCATGTGGACAGCACTTGTACTACTATTTCCAACAATTTCCCCGAAGTACGATGGAAGCAAGATTTGCCCCAGCGATTCCAGCTCGATGACCCACCTCAGACGGCTCAGTACAGGTCGCCTGTAAGCGACCCGGCCCCCAACGCTCCGTAAACTCTACGAATAACTTTTAGCGATGATGCGGTACGCTCGTTGCGGTGCTGCGTGCCGGTTGCGGGTCGTCCCGTAGGTGAATGGCTACCAACCGAGGATGTTGGCAAGAAGCTGTGCCACCAGTGCCCGCTCCGCACCCTAACACGCTTGAGTTGTGCACAAATCCAGTGTATGATGTGCCCATTGGGTCGAGGATCCGACCCGGGTCAGCCCGAAATCAAATTCTGTGGGAGGGCAGGCGATGAGATCATGTTGGTCATGTACGGGGTTACTTATCTTGGCTGGGTGTGGAACGGTCCCCGGCAACTTGGGCCAGTCTGAAGAAAACGCGGGTGCAGCGGTACCCGTGGATACCGACGCTGACGGGTTGCTAGACCCACAAGACATTGATGGCGGTACTGACGCCGACGATGTCCGAGATGCTGACGCTGATGGGGTGACTGACAGCCACGATGATTGTCCCAGCACCCCGAGCGGGGCGGCAGTCGATGGCAACGGGTGTGCTCTCAGCCAACTCGACAGTGATGGGGATGGTTTCACGGATGATGTGGAGATTAACAGCGTTCCCGGCACTAACCCCTTCGACCCGACGGACAACCCGAACAACGTGCGTGACACCGATGGCGACGGCTGCTCCGATTTCGACGAGTTGAACTTCGACGGGTTGTGTGACAACGATCCAAATACGCCAGAACCTGACCTAGACCGTGATGGTGTTCCGGACGGATTTGACAATTGTCTGCTGTCCCCGAACCCGAATCAGTATGACAGCGACGCTGATGGAATCGGCAACGTGTGCGATATTTGCTTGGGTGGGGATGATCGCCTCGACGCGGACGAGGACGGCGTCCCCGATGGCTGCGACAACTGCCCACTCAGCTCCAACATACTCCAGTTCGACTTCGACGGTGACGGCGTGGGCGATGCCTGCGACAACTGTGTACTGGATGTGAACCCTGACCAACTCGATTCGGACGATGATGGCGTCGGCGATGCGTGCACGCTTGTGTTTGACTTTGACGGCGACGGCGTACCCAATGAGTCCGACAATTGCTTCTTGGACGTTAACCCAGCCCAATTAGATACAGACGGCGATGGGATTGGGGATGCTTGTGAGTGGGACCTGGATAGTGATGGTATCATTGATGACTACGACAATTGTGTTATCGTGCCGAACCCTGACCAACTCGATTCGGATGGCGATGGTGTCGGCGACGCCTGCGAGGTCGTGTTTCCGCCGCCCGTAGCGACGGACGCAGCAATTGTCGCTTACGACGGCCAGTTTCTAGGATTGATTAACAGCAACAGTTTCGACGCGGACAGCATCGCAAACGCATTTGGCACCTATGGAAGCTCGTTTAGCTCAACTTCGATTTGGAACAGTTTTGGCGTATATGGGAGCAGCTTTAGCTCACTGAGCCCCTGGAACGACTTCACGACCACACCACCCATCATCGTAGAAGACGGTTTCTTCCTGGCGTATTTGACTACAAACAGCTTTCTGTTTCTGGGCCCGCAGGTTCACCCGAACGATCTTGCAATCCTGGTGGGTCGCCCCGAGCAGGTTCGCCCGTGAGCCTCGCCGAGGACTTCTTAGAGCGTGTTTAAAAAGGGTACTTCACGCATAGCTGAGGCGTCGGGCCATGAGGTTTATCATAGCGAGATAGATCATTGACTCGCTCGTTTCAGTCAGTTCTTCATAGTCTTTGCTGAGACGACGATACCTTCCCATCCATCCGAATGTTCGCTCGACGACCCAGCGGTGCGGAAGTACGTTGAAGCCTCTCACGTCGTCGCATCGCCTGACAATCTCCAATATCCACCCGCCAAACTTGTGAACCCAGTCAATCAACACGCCCGAATATCCGCCGTCAGCCCAGATCAATTGTAGACGTTCGAACTGCCCCTTCAGCCTGCTTAGCACCATCTTGGCACCGTCGCGGTCCTGCACGTCGGCCGGGTGAACGACCACCGCCAGGATCAATCCCAGCGTGTCTACGACAATATGGCGCTTGCGACCCTTGATCTTCTTGCCGGCATCGTAACCGCGAACCCCCTTTTTTCCGTGGTTTTCACGCTTTGACTGTCAATGACGGCTGCACTCGGACTGGCCTCACGGCCTTCCTTCACACGCAACTCGTCCCGTAGCAGATCATGCATGTCCTGCCAAAGACCGTCTCTGCGAAATCGCCAGAAGTAGTAATACACAATGTTCCACTTCGGAAAGTCGGGAGGCAAAAGCCGCCATGCACAACCGCTACGCAACACATACATGATCGCATTCAGCACCTCGCGCATCGAAACTTCGCGCGGACGCCCGCCCGGCTTGGCCGGCGGAATCAGATCCTCGATCAGCTTCCATTGCTCGTCCGTCAAATCACTTGGGTACGGCTTCCGTGCGATGACTCGATCCTCCTGATCACCGTGTCATTGAATTCCCAAGGCCGTTCGGCTCCGCCGGACCTTGCCTACCTCCTCCTTCGACACGCCCCGACGCCGTTCTACACCCTTTTTATACACGCTCTAAGAGCTACCAGCTCTGGATGTTGGCAAGAAGCTGTGCCACGAGTGCCCGCTCCGCAGACAGGCTCCGGGAGGTGTCCGAGGCGCGGTCGTCAAGCCCTTCAGCCAGGGCATCGAAGTAGGGCAGAAACTCGGTCAGCCGCTCGATGGCCTGCTCGCGGTTCGCGGAACTATAGTCGTACCTATAGTATCCATAGTACCCATAGGCGTCGTCACAGGCGTTGCGCAGGACCAGAGCAGTATTGAGCAAGAGGGCCGCCCGTTTGGCACTGTCATTCTCGAAGTAGTCGGTGGTGGCGTCGGGGTCGAACCCGCCGGGCAGCACGGCCGTCACCGCCGGGTGGGTCTCGTTTTCACCGTCGGGCGTGGTGTAGGACATGGAGATGTCCATGACGCTGTTCTCCACGCTGAAGTCAACCAGGGCCCCGGGACGGAGGCGGACCATAACCGCGCCGCCGCCTTGGCGTGTGCTCAGAAAAAGCGTGGGTATCTCGAGCTCGAGCTGGTGGGGGAAGGGCTCCTCGACGGGAATGCCGTAAACACCCACGACGTCGAACTCGAACGGAACGGAAACGTCGAGCACAACATCGTACGCCACCGGCGTCACGAGATAGTCGAACTCCTCGTCGAAAACCGTAACGATCCGGTCGTAGTCGCTGAGAAAGAAGTAATTCCCACCGCGAACCTGGGAGATGTCGTAGACGATCTCGTGGCCAAAGTCGGTGCCGATGCCGAATACCGTGGCGCCAATGCCGACGTCGGCGTACTCCTCCATCACGTTGATGAACTCAACCGCCTGACGCTGTGCCCGCCCCCAAAGCAACGCATCGGTAAAGACGATCAGACGGTCCGAGCGGCCACCGTCGCGGTGAGCGTTTACGACCCGATAGCCCCGCCGCAAACCGCGGGCGAGATCGGTTCCTCCGCCGGCCACGACTTCGTCGAGTGCCGACTTGATGGCGGCGATGTCATTACCGGGCACGGACTCTACCCAGAGCTTGGTGCCCGTGTCGAAAGTAACGATGCTGACGCGATCGTCACCGTCAAGCTGGGCAAGGAGCCGGTCGATCGCGATCTTGACGGCGTCGAGTTTCGAGGTTTCGCTTCGCACGTCGATCAGGTCACCCATTGAGCCGCTCCGGTCGATCACCAGGCAGAGATTCAGCGGATCGCGCTCGAAGGTCTCTTCGGTAATGGTCGTCCCGAACCCGATGACAACCGTCGCAACCGGTGTGAACACGTCGAAATCCGCATTCCACGAGACCGATGCCGCTGTATAGAGCAGGCCGGCCTCGTCGGGCTGGTCGATTGGGATGCTGTGCTCGGATAGAAATCCTTCGACGGTAATCCAGTCCGGGTCGGGTATGCCGCCGTCCTCGATGACCTTACGGGCGGCGGCGATGTCCTGCTGTCCGCCGGTGGTGACGCCGGTAGGTGGCGACATCGGGCAACCCCACAACAAGGTCAAAGAGGCTGCGAACGCAACCGTTGTCAACGCAAGACCAAAGCAGGGCATCTGAGAACGCCCCCCCATCGTGCCCCCCGTTGCGGTGTGGTGCTTCATTACGATTCTCCCTGCATCTAACACAACAACATGTCAACACTCCGTCCAGCGGGCATTATCAGCAACAGTGTAGTATCTGGTCAAGGACAAATTGGGAATTCTGAATGGCGAATGGCGAATTGGCAAGCAGCGAACCATCTGCAATAATCACGGTTGCCCGTTGGCTATTCACCGCTTTTGCTTTGCCACTGTGGTTCCGTGGGCTCCTCGAAAAGCCGTACGTAGCTCTCATAGCGTTCCGGGTGGATTTCACCGCGCTTAACGGCTTCTTTGACCGCGCAGCCGCTTTCGTGTCGGTGTGTGCAATCGGGGAACTTGCAGTCAGGCACGTGGTCCACGAACTCGACGAAGAGAGCTTCAAGTTCATCCCGACCGACAGTGGACAGGTCGTAAGACCGGACCCCCGGCGTGTCCACCACGTAGCCGCCGATATCGAGCCGGATCAAGGTCGCGGTGGCCGTCGTATGCTTGCCCTTGCCCGTCTGCTCGATGATGTCACCGGTCTTGAGCCGCAAACCGGGCTGGACCACATTGAGCAGAGAACTCTTACCGACCCCGCTCTGCCCGGCGATGACACTGGCTTTGTCTTTCAGGACGTCTCCAAGTGCCTCGATCCCGTCGCCGGTCAGAGCGCTGGTGTACAGGATTTCGTAGTCGAGTCGGCCGTAACGATCGAGTACCTCCTTCGCAAAACCGCCGTCATCCAGGTCGCTCTTGTTCATGCAGATTACGGGTGTAATGTCCCCGGCGTGGGCCGCAACGATGTAGCGGTCAATCAAGCGTGGTTTGGGCGGCGGCTGATCGGCCGAACTGACAATCACCACCTGATCGACGTTGGCCACAACCGTATGAACTCGCCGTCCCACCCGGCGTCGGAGCTGTCCCTGCCGCTCTTCCACCGCCTCAATGGCGCCTTCCCGTACGACGCCCTGTGCCTCCGATTCGATACGGAACCACACTCGATCGCCCACGGTGACGGGCTGCCGCTCTTCGATCAGCCTGGTGCGAAGAACCCGCCGCACGGTGCAAGGCCGGATACGCTCCCCGTCGTCCACATCCGCGTATAGCCCACGCATGGCAACGACGGTCCCTCGCCGAAGCCCCTCCGGCGGCTCGCATGTATCATCGTGAATTGTAATGGTTCGGCGGCGCGACAGCGCGCCTTTCCCGATCACGCTTTCGCTTCGATCAGCGTCAAACTCGTGGTCTTCGGCCTCACGGGCCTGTTGGGTCCAGTCGGTCCTGCGGCGCCTGACGGCGCGGTTTGGCCGGAAGGGAACCCGAACCTTCTTGCCGCCCTTTGGACGCCCTTTGGGAGAAGGCGAACTCATACACGGTATTGTCCTAAATACCGGCAGCATGTGTCAACCGTTGCTCAGCCAATCGGGATCGGCTGCGCTGATCAGTCCTGCCGCCGTTGCGTTGCCCGCCCCGGCGGAATATAGTGGCTGACATGCTGAAGGGCGGTGTGGGAAAGTCGTCATCGAGATCGTTACCATAATCTAAGGAGCACTCATGAACGCCCATTTCGGTGACCGTCTGGTAAACGCCATCCGCAAGAAGAACGTCCCGGCGTGCGTGGGACTTGATCCGTTGGTAGAGCGATTCCCCGCTAGCTTACTCAGTGACGTCGGCATCGGGATGACGCCCGATAATCAACTTAAGACCGGTACCAGTCTCGGTGCGATTGTAGAGGCCATGCTGGCCTACGGCCGGGAAGTGGTCCGTCTCGTCGCCCCTTACGTACCGGCGGTCAAGATCAACATCGCCTTCTTCGAACGGTATTGCGCCGATGGTGTGCGGGCCTACTTCGAGCTGGTGAAGTACGCGCAAGAAGTCGGTCTGATGGTGATCGGTGATATCAAACGTGCGGATATCGGTCACTCCACAACGCAATATGCCCACGCCCATCTGGGCGATCTCGAATATGCCGGTGCAGCCGCACCGGACGCCGTCACCGTCAACCCCTACTTCGGTTTCGATGCGATTCGTCCTTTCATCGACGTCGCCCGCGACACCGGCCGCGGACTCTTTGTCCTGGTGCAGACCAGCAATGCCTCAGCAGCCGAGGTTCAGAACCTTGCGTTATCGGATGGGTCACCGCTCTGCCATCAAGTGGCTAAACTCGTTCAAACGTGGGCCGGCGGCGAGGGGCTTATCGGCAGCCGCGACTATAGTTGTATTGGCGCGGTGGTCTCGCCACGTGATCTTCAGTCAACCGAACGCATTCGCGCGTTGATGCCCAACTGCATTTTCCTGGTCCCCGGATTCGGCGCTCAAGGTAGGACGACGGAGGAAGTAGCGAAGTGTTTCAAAGCCGACGGCACCGGCGCGATCGTCAACGCCTCCCGGAGCGTGATCTACGCGTATCAGGAGGAGCGGTATCTAAAGAGCTTCGGCGACAATTGGCAAGGCTGCATTGAACAGGCGTGCAAGGATTTCGTCGGCGATATCCGAACCGTGGTGGGCACGTAGCCCGATTAAGCAACTAACAAATCCTGCGGGACCGGCCTTGAATATGACCGTGCGTAATTGTGCGACACCGTCCTGCTCGATTCACCGCGCGGGCTGAAGCCCGCGGCTCGGTCGCGCTGCAAGATTGGGCACGGTCATTTAGTCGGTCAAGGGATCTCGGCGCGCCGGGAGAAAGCCTGTTCCACGAAGGTCTTGCCACACGCCCTTACGAACATGTAAACCTCGCGCACTATATGCTCCTTGCCTGAACTGAATTCACCGGGCACCTCATTGTAGTAGTGCGCCACCACACGCCTGTCGGTGGTCCGATACTCCAAGCCTGGTCGTGCCCCGCCCGGCCTGTCGGTCCAGCTTATCCGCGGTCCTCAAGTGCCATATATAGGCACTTCACGAAGCGGATAATGCAATGACTCTCAAAAAGCGGACCCTGCAAACCAGAAAAAAACTTGACTCAAATCGCCGGTTTCGGCCCAACCACGGCATCTGTCGCGGCAAACTCCGTCCAGTGTTGGCCCATCCTATTTTTATATCCTACCTTTCGAGCGAGGCACGAAAAAGCCTCACAGAGCCATTCGCCGGTGGGATACCACCATGGCATTGACAGTAACGAACACGAATACGATCCTACTGCTGAATATTCTCAACCGGCACACTGCCGCCCAGCAGAACACCCTCACACAGTTGACGACCGGTAAGCGCATCAATGCCGGCAAAGATGATCCGGCCGGGTTGATAGCCCTGTCCTCGCTCAACGCTGAGCTGACAGCGGTGAACGCCTCTCTGACCAACAACCAGCGGACCGACGCCATGCTCGGCGTTGCGGACGCCTCCTTCGGTGAGATTGCCACCCTGCTGTCGGAGATCGAAACGCTGGTGGTGGCGTCTACAAGTGACGCCAACTTGACCGCCAGTGAGGTTGCCGCGAACCAGTCGCAGATTGATGACGCCCTCACGGCCATCAACCGGATCGTCAACACGACCAACTTCAATGGCAAGAAGCTGCTGGACGGGACTTTCAGCATCCAGACCGCCGGTGTAGCCACCAATAGCCACGTTAACAACCTCCGCGTCTATTCGCGCAGCCAGGGCACGGGCAATACGGTCCTTACGGTCAATCGCGTGGCATCAGCCCAACTGGCAACCGCCACATTCGCGTCTATGGGAGGTGCATCGACCTACCGGACCTCGGGAACGACCCAAGTGGTCATCCAGGGGGCACTGGGGACAGCCACGCTTACCATTGCAAGTTCCCTTACGCAGGCGCAAGTCGCGGCGGCGATCAACGGAGCCAAGGACCAGACCGGCGTCTCGGCGATTCAGAACAGCGGCAACATCAGCCTCAATTCAACCACCTATGGAACGGACGCGTTCGTCAGCGTCGAGGTGCTTTCCGGGGGAGTGATCAACGACAGCTATGGGACCGCCACCGGCGACAGTGATACCTCGAACGACATACAGAGCGTCACCAAGACAAGCGGTACGGATCCATCGATCACGGTCAACGGCCAGAACACGTGCACCGATGGCCTGGATGTGGTCTACAGCGGCAACGGCCTGAGCCTGGAGTTTACCCTAGGCACGGACTTTGGCACCGGCAATACCGGAGCCACCACCTCCACGAGCTTCACCGTCCTGGCGTCCGGCGGGGCGACGTTCCAGTTGGGTACCAGCGCGAGCACGCGACAAACGCTGGGCATTGACTCTCTGGCCACGTACAACCTCGGCGGCGGCAACGGGTCCGCGCGTCTCTCCGAGTTGGGTTCTGGTGGATCGGCCGAGCTGAGCACCGATGCGGCGGCGGCCCTTACCTCCGTCCGCGAGGCAATCTCCGAACTCGCCGTGGTCCGAGGCCGAATCGGGGGGTTCCAGAAGTACCAGGTCGGAAGTGCCATCAACGCCATCCAGGCGGCGAGAACCGGTCTCACCGCAGCATCGAGCATCATCGGCGACACCGACTACGCCATGGCAACGGCCAATCTAAACCGGCAAAACGTGTTGATACAGTCGAGTATCCAGCTACTCGGCCTGGTCAATCAGCAGACGGCCCAGATTCTCTCCCTGCTGTGAGGATGGCTTCAGGGACGCCCAAACAATAGAGCAGAGCGGTAGGGGGGGACCGCTCGATTGTTGGAGGGTGCAGCGGCGGTTCGAGGGCTTCGGTCTTCGGGTCGCCGCGTTGCATTTGTCCCCTCATCGGAAAAGGAGAGTCTGCCACAGATTCCGCAGCAAAAGCCAGGGCGAGCGCCGGCCGGTCAACCGCTACGTTTGGCGGCGATGCACTTGCGGAGTGACGCAAGTGACAAGCAATTGGCAATGTTTCTCCTGGTCGCCCCGCCGCGACGGGCCGCCGTCACGCCGTACCGCATATGCGGGAGTTGACCGATGTGGTGCGCATCCGTGTTGATCGTAAGCATCACGCCGGCTGCAAGCGCCTGCTTGACGTGCACGTCCTTCAGATCCAGTCGTTGCCAGGCGGCGTTGACTTCCAGCATCGTGTTCGTGCGGGCTGCAGCCTCGACCACCGCGCCCATGTCCAGTTCCATTGGGGCACGCTGGTTGAGAAGCCGCCCGGTCGGATGGCCGATGACCGAAACGTAGGGATTCCCCATGGCCGCCAACGTCCGCTCAGTCGGACTCGGTCTGCGCGTCCCGCTCGAGCCCATAGCAGAATGGATGCTGGCCACCACAAAGTCACATTCAGCAAGCAGGTCATCGGGATAAT